>Ga0325414_1004323_pt1 | contig 14845 bp, 8 predicted proteins | sample PopdelMetagenome_8_FD_206183 | JGI IMG/M metagenome (GOLD analysis project Ga0325414, IMG submission 206183) | Populus deltoides microbial communities from Bellville, Georgia, United States - Leaf-PdKOR-R3 | ecosystem: Host-associated > Plants > Phyllosphere > Phylloplane/Leaf | place: USA...
TTTTAATTTTATATTTATATTATGCTGCTAGAGTCATTTGATATTAATTATTTTTTATTTAAAATTATATTAAAACATTAAAATGATTTTAAAATATAAAAAATAATTTAAAATAAAAAAATATTTTTGAAACACAAAAATAATTTCAGTTATTTTTACTTAAAAATATATTAAAATATTTTTTTTATTTTTTAAAATTTATTTATAATATTAATTTAATATCACAGAAAAAAAAATTAAAAACTTTTTTTTTAATAATTCTCAAAAACAGTTTTTTTTAACGTCCAAACAAACACACTCGTCTCTACCTCAGTCTTCTTAAAAATGCTCAAACAATCAATTATTTTTCTCTCTGAAAAACACACCCTAAAAAGAAAGAGAAAATCAGCAGATGATTCCTTTCCCCTCACAGACATGGACGACATCCACAGCTTAACAATCATATCTCCCCAACAACATAAGCACAAGCTCTTCATGTTCCACCTCCCGTAACTCTATCTCTTACTCTCTTTCCCATTTTTTTTTGTTTTAATGTTTTCAATTACCAGTTTTTGGTTATCATCGCTTTATTTTTCTATTTCTATTGTTGCCTTTTCTCTTTTTATTTTTATTTATTTTTTAAAACATTTTATTGCCGTTTTTGGTAAGCTGATTGCTTTTTTTACGTTTCTGTTTTCAGTATTCTCTACTTTTTTTTTCTTCCTATTTGTTCTAAAAAAAAGTTTCCTTTTCAGTGTTACTGGGCTGCAAAGTTTGTGGCTTTGAGGTGTAAAGATTTAAGTATTTGGTGATTGTGTTTTTGTAAGTAACTTATAGAGAATATAATAGAATATATTTTTAAGCCTGTTTTAGTAGTAATAGCTGCTATGAGGTTATTACTGTCAATTTTTGGTTGAATATTTACTGGGATAAGAGTAGCTTCCAAATTTGTGTTAGATATCGACTATCATCTTTATTTATGGTGCATTTTTTTTAGTTGGATTAATGTTTCATTTGAAAATTATTAGTTGGTGTAATAAATATGGGTTTTTTTTTCTCTTGATATATATATTTTGTAATAGTATGAGCAAATTGAGTTTTGTATTTTTGTTGTTTTAGTGCCTTCTTAGTTTCATTTCCTTTTTTCTTAATGTTTTTTAGTTTGAAATTACTGATTTACAGTTATTTATTGAATTGCTGTTGACATTTGATTTGGTGGTTGATTTCAGGGGATTGGTTCACCATGTCAAAGCATTCCATATTATTCTGGTTCTGTCGTGTGCCCTTTTTGGCTTTGCTATGTGCGGACCGTGCTTGACGAATGGAATGCAGAATTCCATGGAAGATGATTCTTGTGAGTCCTATGGGGATGATGGTAGTGTTGGATTTCAAGATATTAGCATTGGTGATACTAGTTTGGGCTATGCAGCTGGAAGTTCTATTACCCGCTTAAATTTTGAGAATATTTGTACCAATTCTCATTTGTTCTGCTTTCTTTCAACATTGCCTGGTTTTTCGCCTAAAGAACACAAGCTTAAAGTAGCTGCTTTAGAAGTTTCTAGGAGTCAGTCTGATGGTTCGTTATCTGTAGAATCGACTCAGGGTGGCAGGTGGTTAGAGAACAAGAACTGGTCATTGGATCATGGCATGTTCCAGTTATCAAATGGCCTGGCTGTTTCCTGTTCTATGAACTCTAGGGAAGGTGTTGATGAGTTATCATCCACTCAAACCAGTAGAGCTGACCAATGTGACCCTTCTTCGTGTAAAGGTCCTTTACCAACTCAGAAGAGCACAAGTGCCAGGCTGAGGAAAAAGTCTGAGATGATGAACTATAGTGCTTTTGATGTTTCTCCTCCCCATGTAGAAATCAGCCCTCCTGTAGTTGACTGGGGGCAGAGGCATTTATATTATCCCTCTGTAGCATTCTTAACAGTGGCAAATACCTGTAATGAGAGCATTTTACATCTCTTTGAGCCATTTAGTACCAATACACAGTTCTATGCCTGCAATTTTAGTGAGGTTTTGTTAGGACCAGGAGAAGTAGCTTCAATTTGTTTTGTGTTTTTGCCTAGATGGTTGGGCTTTTCCTCAGCGCATTTGATCTTGCAGACAAGCTCTGGTGGATTCCTGGTCCAGGTCAAGGGTTATGCGGTTGAGTCGCCTTACAATATTAGTCCTTTATTCAGCCTTGATGTTCCTTCTAGTGGACAGTTGAGGAAGACTTTTTCTTTATTTAATCCTTTCGATGAAACCCTCTATGTGAAGGAAGTAAGTGCATGGATATCAGTTTCTCAAGGGAATATTTTGCATAACACTGAAGCAACCTGCAGTTTGGAAATTTTGGGAGGTCCTGATGAGCTCAGCCTGTTGGGAGTCAAGGATTGGTTGGTTGTTAGGAATGCTCAAATGGGTTTTCCATTGATGGCTATGAAGCCCCAAGAAAGTTGGGAGATCCTTCCTCACAGCAGTGGAACCATCATGGAGATGGACTTCTCATTTGAATCTGAAGGAAATGTTTATGGTGCTTTTTGTATGCAGTTGCTGACGTCCTCTCAGGACAAGACCGATACTGTAATGGTTCCTCTCGCGCTTGAATGGGATGGAAAAGTAGCTTACAGTGGCTTTGCCGGTTTAGTTTCAGTTTCTCTTGAAACTCTGGTTCCATATGATGTTGGCAGCACCGTTGTTGTTGCTATCTCATTGAGAAATGAAGCTCCTCATGTGTTGAATGTTGTCAATGTTAGGGAAGTTGCAGCAGTGAAGGCTTTCCAGATCAAGTACATTGAAGGCTTGCTACTTTTCCCTGGCACTGTCACACAAGTTGCTACAATTACATGTACGCATCTACTTGTTCAATTACATGATTCTACATCTGAAATGTCAAATATGAACAAAGACTGCAAATTAGTGGTACTGACAAATGACTCGAGTAGTCCTCAAATTGAAATTCCTTGTCAGGATATAGTCCATATTTGTTTGAGACATCAGATGGATTCATTCATTGGATATGACAATCACTCCGAAGATGCCAAATCTGGTGAAAGGACTGAAACTGGCAATAGAAGGACAGGGTCATTGTGCAGCGGCAAGCTGTCGCTGTTAGAGATAAAGGTTCGCTGATTCTGACTTATCATTTCTAATCTGTGGTCTTCTTCATCTTTCATATGGCTTCGTATCAGTGCATTGTTCTCTTCAGATTGTCTATTTAATCTGTTATAAGCCTTGATTCTTGTGATTTTCTTGTGATGGAAATAGCAGTCACTGTAGCCTTTGATTTATGCATAAGCAGCTAACTAATACGTTAAAAACAAAAATTACATGCATAGCATTAGCTTGTGAAGGAACAGCTAGTAATGATATATTAGCAGTGACCTGTTTTCCTTTGCTTGATTCAAAAACTTCAACTGCAGTCTAAATTGGATGGGGCTTCAACTTGTGCAAATTGCTTGCTTAGTGAACTTCTATAATCAAATCATGTAGGCAATCAGTGAAACTTCTGGGCTATTACATGTATGGCCTTACTAGATTTTGTAAAGCTGGTTTGTATGTATGCCTCACATATTTACCAAATCGTTAAATTTTATGTTTGATATAATTTAGCAGTGTTATTCAGGATTTAGTAATTTCACTTATTAATTTCATTCCCCAATTATTTGTGAGAAATGATGATGATAGGTGGAAGTATAAGGAGGAATCAAATAGAAATGACATTTTAATTTCCTACTCTTGAAGGAAAGCTCTGTTGATTTTATGGTTGTTGGGATATAGAATGGATTATTTCTTCCTTGCTCCAGACACGCTCACAGCATGTTCTTGTGCTTGTGTCTGAAACTGAATGTCTCTCTGTGAACGCACACATGCATACACATCCTAGAGCATCTGGCCCTTCATGTGAGGCAGGTCCCCAAGGGCATGCAACCAAGGGATTTCTCTCTGCATATTAGTTGCTTTTCCTTTTTTCTTCATTTCGATGCTATACATTCTGGCTGACTAAGATGTTTTTGTGAACTTATAGGCGATAGAGACAGCAGAAGCAGATGAATTTGTACTGGGCAATTGGAAATCTCAAGGTACCATGAGTGGCATGTCTGTGCTTGATGATCATGAGGTGTTGTTCCCAATGGTTCAGGTTGGAACTCATCACTCTAGGTGGATCACTGTAAAGAATCCTAGTGAACAACCAGTTGTAATGCAGCTCATTCTTAACTCAGGAGAGATTATTGATGAGTGCAGGGGCACAGATGGTTCTATGGATCCCCCTTCATCGAGAATTTTTGTCCATGATGAATTGACTGCTCCTGCCAGGTATGGGTTCTCAATGGCAGAGAGTGCACTAACAGAAGCTTATGTTCATCCTTATGGCAAAGCATCTTTTGGACCAATATTCTTTCACCCTTCAAATCGTTGTGGGTGGAGAAGTTCAGCCCTGATAAGAAACAATCTTTCTGGTGTAGAGTGGTTATCCTTGATAGGGTTTGGAGGGTTGCTCTCTCTAGTCCTGCTTGATGGTTCAGAGCCTGTTCAGAGCATAGAATTTAACCTTAACTTGCTAATGCCCCTGAATATTTCTCCTCCAGATGGGCTATTTAACATGAAAGAGACTGCTTGTGCTTGTTCTGTGCCTTCATCTAAAGAGCTGTATGCCAAGAATATGGGAGACTTGCCACTTGAGGTGAAAAGTATTGAAGTTTCTGGCTCTGAGTGTGGGTTGGATGGGTTTATGGTTCACACTTGTAAAGGTTTTTCTCTTGAACCAGGGGAGTCAATAAAGCTTCTGATCTCATACCAGTCTGATTTTTCTGCAGCTATGGTGCACGGAGATCTTGAACTGGCCTTGACTAGTGGAATTCTTGTGATACCCATAAAGGCAAGTCTTCCTTTGTACATGTTCAATCTCTGTAAAAAATCAGTATTCTGGATGCAGTTGAAGAAATTCGCTATTGCAGTCCTCCTTGCCACTTCGTTAATGTTTCTGATATTCTGTTGCATATTTCCTCAAGTGGTTGCTTTTGGCTTTAAGAATTACTATCATAACAGTGAGAAAAGCTCCACTAATACTGTAAGAAGTGCAGGAAAAGCTTCTCATATGCATCTTAACCAGAGAAAGAGTAAGTTCTCTATGTCCAGGGGAATGGACAGTTTGTTAACATCAGTTGGGGAAGACAAGGCCTCTAATCAGACATCTATTGGTAAATATGCTGATGGTCATGATGGACCCCTGGAACAGGGGCTAACTATTAATAATTTGACATCAACTCTAGAAAATCACAAACAAGATAACATTTTGTCTTATACTAAAAAGGATAAAGCAGTACCATCTTTGATGTCAAAATCCATAGCGGTTGAGAATTCTGATACACTTGATGCTCCCCAATCTCCCAACTTTACAGTCAGGATCGGAAAAGAGAAAGGAAGAAGGCGAAGGAGGAGGAAGGGTGTGAGTGCATGCTTAACAGGACCGCTTGAAGTATCGAGTAATCAAAGTGGAAATTCTACCCCTTCATCTCCCCTGTCTCCTGTATCTGCAACACCCAACCGAATATGGTCGCCATCTTCTGATGCAGACACTATCGAGGTGAGAAATCCATTCACTCAAGTGGCAGCCCAACAGTTCAGGAAGGTTCTGGTTTCTGAATCTGCTACCAAGACAGTTGTCCTGGAGCCCAAGGTTTCTATGAAATGCTACAACTACTTTTCTGCTACTCGTGAGCAACCTTTAGTGCCCAGCAAGACCTTTTCTAAACCTTCTCCTGCATTTCCTTGTTCTAGTGATGCTGCCCCCAGTCTGCATTATTCTTCTCCCTTGTCATCAACATCAACAATTGCTCCTATTGCTCGAGCTCCTGGAGCAAAACTTTTAAACCAAAGAAGTGTTAAAGTAGATGAAAAGGTGGGGGGTGAATATACATATGATATCTGGGGTGACCATTTTTCTGAACTCCATTTGGTGGGTAGCCCAAAGGATAATACAACCATGAAAACAATAGCAACAGAAGACAATTCCAATAGCTTCTTTGTAGGGGGTCCACAAACCCTGGTGGTGAAATCTCAACCAAAATCTGTGAGTTTCTTTCAACAAGAGGGTTAATGAAAATTTTATTAAATAATTAAAATACAACCGGCTCTCTATAGCTCTTTTTGAATTTTTTTTTTTTAAAGATTTTTTCCATTGGTAAATAAGTTGAGGAATTGGAAAACTAACATAGAAGTATGCTACATTCATATGGTGGTGAGCTATATGCTTTCAGATTTGCAGTTTTCAAATTTTTTTTGGGAAATTATTCAACTATTATTTTCTTATTTTCAATCTCAATGCTTTTAACCCAAGCTCTTATTGTTTGCCTGTTGGAGGTCCTTTCTTAGATTGTTTCCACTGGGAAAGAAGTATTCTCTTATTGCTTGATAAGTTGGTAGTAATGATACCACTAAATGAAAAAACAAGCTGCCAATGCTTTGCACAGTGAGCGGCTATTGAACGTGACTTCCTATATTAATATTAATGAGCCTATATACTGATGATGTTTTACCATCAAACAGACAACTGATGCTATTAACTGAGAGGAGGGGAGAGGGATTCTTTATTATTATTATTATTATCATCATCAATAAATGCTACACTTCTGAAAATATGCCTGCTTCATGGTACTGTGCTTATGTGCCAGGTAACAATAATTCATGAGATCATTGACTGACTGAGCATAAGCGGATTGGTAGATTATTTTGATTTATTTTTGCTGCTATTAGGAAAACATTCATTTTTATGTTGAAGGGTGCATTTGTCTGAACTTTCCGCGTGTTTTTTTTTTATAAAAAAAACATAGACAGTTCATTTAGACTCCTCTACATCAAATTTGTAATGATCTAATAGCATGGTTATGGAAATGAAGGGAAAAGTAAATTGAAACTTTCAACCTGGGATGCAATATCTGACTTCCGTGTCAATTATCTTTATGCATCTGCAGCCAATGTAAGAACGAGGAGTCACATTTAGATGTGATAAAGAAATGCTAGGATCGAATATGTAAACTTTATTTCATTGTATGCCTACATGGTTAAGGTATCAAGTACCACAGTGTGTATTTGGTTTTGGTATTATAGTTTTTTCATAATCAAGGTTTGAAGAGAGTTCGAGGCAAAACTATTGTATGTTGATTAACCAAGCACTTTTAAATATGTGGTTGGTGCAAAACTACACCGCATCATTTAACAAACTGCTGAACCTTACTCAAGGCTCTAACTTATCAAGGAATTTTACAACTAGTTCTCTAATGATTTGCGAAGATGGCCTCTGAGTTTCCTTGTGATGATAAATGACTTGTGATGCTAATGGTGCATGCATCGTATTTCAAGCACAACTATATATTTCTTACTAGCGGTTACAAGGCATGCACGCTTTCTTCAGTGTATTAGTACAAGGGATTATTGAGATCATTGAGAAATGTGCAAGCAATTCAAGAACAGCAGCACCAGGTAGGGTGAGTGAATGAGAATTGAGGGGACGGGAAAGAATTCAGTTGTAAGTAAATGTATGGCTGTGAGAAGTTGCAACCCATATACACCTGGGGTTTTAGACTCGTATTGTTGTAATGATTGAGTTTATTCATAGACAAACTTTGTTTGTTTTTATGCATGTATTTATGTATGAATGCGCTGTTCTCATTTCTGATAATGATGTGCATGTACTGGTGGATGAAATTTTGTTATAGTGGGGTGTTTTTAGCCTCTTGTCAAGACTTAGAACAGCGAGCATACAGTTCTTGTGACAAGGTAGCTGGAAAGAGGATGTTGCAGTGATTGTTTCCTGAGCTAGAGGGATGCAAGAGATGTTTGAGGATTTCTCAGATTTAAGGGCACTGATTGTGATAAGTTTGCTTCTCCCTTTGAATTCCAAGTAGCAGAAAAACCAGCTGCTTCATATGCAAGAAACAAGGTAAATACTCACTGACCATGCCATCAAATTTCTTTCCAATCAGTGCCTTGTTTCAACTTAATAGTCACTTTAGAACTTTCCATCATGCATCTCTGAAATTGGTGAGGTGAATGCAGTGGCATATTTTGTAAGGGTGAGTTTCCTGCTGATTTCTTACAGTATTCTACAATACTGTCAATGCACGCGCATGCATAGGCGTGCACACTCGCAAACCTGTAATTTGCATGGTAGACCCTTTTGCTGTTAAGATTGTTAGAAAGCTGTAACTTTCACAATACAAGGGGCAAGCTGCAAGACAACTGCATTTATTGGAAGGTGGAGTCGTTAGGACGTAAACAGACAAGACGGGTTTTGGTCCATGAAATGGTGATGTTGACGAGAGAGGAGAGCCCAGAGCAAATGTTCCCAAGAAATTGAGCAAAGATAACAATTAGATTGCAACCAATGAGTGTTTGGGGCTTCTTGGGACCAATGTTTTCTCTAGAAATAGCTGGAATAAAAAAGAAAAGAAAATGGAAACAGGACAGTGACCTTGCTAGCCTAACAACAGAATCCAATCTACTAGTCATCATCAGCTGGTTATGGTTTGCTTTCATTTTATATTAAGGGTCTTAGACTATACCATTCAATCTTCAATTCTTCCTTTTGTTTTTAATTTACAAATAAATAGCTGGAATTTATATGCATGTTATTAATTATGGTGGAGTAGTTTAAAAGGAGCGAGGGGGATCCATTAGAACTGGTCCAGTTTCTTCTGTCTCTTTTGGACCACATCTACAGCAAGTAAAGACACTGACTTATAATCATCCTATATGGACTCTTTCTTATTCTAACAAATGTATGCGGACAGAGGAAGTTAGGGGTAAGGCAAGGGTGATTATTTTTGGTTTGGTCTGGTTTGTTTTTTATCTATTAAAATAACTAAGCTAAATTTTTATAATTTAACAAAATTTAAACCAAAACTGGTTCTAACTGACTGGTTTTGATTTGGTTCGGTTTGGTTTTTTAATATCAATATCCAAAAAAACCTATATTATTTTTTGGGCTTTGTTTTTTACTTTTTAATGAGCTTTTAGTGGGCTTTTTTAATGTTAATTTTCCTATAAAAAGTGATGGTCTAATTAGGACCAGCCCATCTATTGTGTTTTTAAGTTTTTTTTGCCACTAAATATTCATTTATATTAAATTGTTAGTGCCAATTTTGTGTTCAATATTTTTTTTTACCTTCCTAATATTTTGCTTCTGTTTTGTTATTATAACACACACCAACAAGTTAAAATTCAAATTATAAAGCATTGTCTTCAAATGACTTATAAAAAAGAACAAATAACATTGTCATAAAACACTTCAAGCTGAAAAATGTCTATAATGCACATCATCCCAATCAAGAAGCACATCAAGAATATTGCACTTTGATTTCTTAATATTATTGACATCAAAATCTGGAATTTAAAATCTAGAATTATAATATGATAGATTAAATTAGAAGATATAAAAATAAAAAAGTAGTATTTTTACCATACTTTTTAAATAAATGTCCTGATTTTTGAATTAATTATCATCCGTTGCTAGATGTAACTCTCCACCAAATTCTACAAAATAAAAAAAAATTAGATATGTTAGATTAAAAATGTGTTTATTAATAAATCATAAAATAGAAGGTATAAATTTATAAGAAAAATTACTTAATTCAAGGTTTTCGTAGATTTCAAAATCATTCAACAAGATTCTAATGTTGGTTGGAATTGGTTCATTCTAATGCTATTTGGAATTGGTTCATGATGCAATTAATTTTAACAACAAATAAGTGCTTGAATTGTTGCTGGAGATAGAAAACTTTGAAATTTGGTTAAGTATACAACCGTCTATGCTAAATGCTGATTTGAAAGCCACTATGAATATAAGAATAACTAGAATATGTTGTGTAATCTTTGAAAGTATTTTATATTTTGAAGCATTACTCTTCCATTACCCTAAAATATCTAATTTATCATCATTAGTGTCATAACCTAATTTTTGACCTTTTTATTTTACTTATTATTATAATTATTTTATTTACTGAAAAGGATAAAAAAAAATGATGATGAAAAAATAATAATGATGAAAAACAAGTAAAATGAAATAAATGAAGAATGAATTAAAATTTGGATTAAGGGCAACATGATTGGAAGTTTTGAGGTTTAATTAAACTTTGGAATTAATCTAATTAATCCAATCAAGGGTTTAATTGGTGAATTGATAAGTTTTGAGATTTAATTAATCTTGAAATTAATTTAATTAATCCAATCAAGGTATTAATTGGAGAATTGATAAGTTTTGAGACTTAATTGAGCTTGAAATTAATTTAATTAATCCAATCAAGGTTTTAATTGGAGAATTGATAAGTTTTGAGATTTAATTAATCCAATCAAGGGTTTAATTGGAGAATTGATAAGTTTTGAGACTTAATTAAGCTTGAAATTAATTTAATTAATCAAATCAAGGGTTTAATTGGATAATTGATAAGTTTTGAGACTTAATTGGACTTGGATTTAATTAAATTAATGAAATCAGGGACTTAATTGAAAAAATAGCAAAGTTTGGGGTTAATTAGGGGCAAAATTGCAACAGATTAAAGTCCAAGGATTAGCTTGTAAAAAGCGTTGAAATACAGGGGTCCAATTACAATTTACCCAGGGGCTTGATTACATGATTTCAGAACTTCAGTGACTAGATTGCAAATGGCCATTCCTATCACACAAACGGCGCCGTTTCTAGAAATCAGCATCGCCTTCTTCATCTCTTTCCACAGTAACAGTCTCTACAGTAATGGCTTTGAAGCCGTTTCAATTGTAGAGATGCTTGACATTCTCCAGCTATAAAGCCAAAGAAGATGAGAGAGAGCGGGGAGGAAAAAAAAGCCAAGAATGAGAGAAAAGGAAAAACTAAAAAAAAACCAGGAGACAGAGACGAAGAGAGAAAACGAGAGAGAGAGACCGAGAGAGAGACGAAGAACCAGAAAAAAAAGCGAAAAATATACACAATAATATAGGAGAAAAAGCAGAAAACCATGGTGAAGACCAGAGAAAGACAAGAACGAACTCAGAGGAACAAAACATAGACGCAAACGGGAGGGCTTGGAAGCTGAGAGAAGTCAGAAGAAAACACAAAAAAACCAGCAAGGGACAGAAGACAGAGAGAAAAGAAACCAAGAGCAGTAGAGAAAGCAAAGGAAGACAGAAGGAAGGAACGAGGCGTTGCCTAACCAGTGCACTAATCACCCGCAGCTTCGTCTTCGTAGTCAAGCACACCAGACCAGGTAAGTTCATCCTTTCCCATTCTGCAATTTAATTCACTTGACATTATGGCTTTGTATTATAATTAACCTTTACTGTACCGCACGCGACATGCGTGTTGTGATTTAGCCTAGCTGGGCCACTAGCTGGGCCTGGCCTAACCCATGTGAGCTGAGCTGGGCCCAGCCCCAAAAAAATAAAATATATAAAAATAAAAAAATAAAAAATAAAAAAATAGAAATAGAAATTGCATGCATTAGAAATAAGAAAATAAATGTGTTTTTTTTTATTCACTGATGCCAGAATAAAAAAAATATTTTAAATGATTTTTTGTTATTAGCTACGAATTTTTACCAAAGCCAGAGTTGGAATTATTCGTAGTTGAGTAATTACCAACGCCAGAGTTGGAATTACCTAGAATGGAATATTCACTAACACCAGTGTTGGAAGCATTTGTAATTAAATATTCACTGACGCTAGAGTTAGGAATATTACCAGTGAATTGTCATAACACAAATAAAAAAAATTAGCAATTTAAGACAATTAGCAATGTAGCTTACCTCAGGTAAGGTGCACTAGGGGTGCTAATACCTTCCCTAGCCACAACCAGTCCCGCACCATAGAATCTATATTGATCAGTTAGGGTTCCTAGTGACCATAATACTAGGTGGCGACTTCTTAAACAAGATCTTTTTCCTAAAAGATGCCAGAAATTTGTTCTTTTTCCATATTCGAGATTATTTTTAGGGTCGCCGCAATGTCAGGTGCGACAATTAGGATCCTCACAACCATAAACTAAACACCTCTCAATCTCATTTCTATTTTCCACACTATCTTCTTCCTGTAAATGCCTTTTGAATCGAGTCAAAGTATTAACATCTACCTCCAAGTCATCAATAGCATCATCATGTGTATATTTATTATCATCCACCATTTCACCAGCTTTCAAATAAAACTTATACAAGCTCACCAAATTATTTTTCATCTTCTTTGTTAGCAATTGTGCTGTCATAATCATATAACTCACCAAAATAAAATTTCATATATTTCAATTTGAGATGTGGATCTAAGACATTAACAACATACAACAAAAAATTCTGATTTATTTCATAACCCTAATACTTCTCAAACTTTAACATCATGTTCATCACCATTTCACTTAAAATATTATCTCTACTTTTACACAATTGCAACAAGTTTGCATGCATGTAAATCAATTCATTGAAGAAAGAATTTGATGTGGCATGCAATGAGTCAGAAAATCTCAATGTAACCGTGTAAAAGATCTTTAAGAACTTCACCAAAGTTCTACCATTTTCCCAATCCTTCAAACTAGATGGCCTTATGTTTTTTTTATTCGCCTTTGAATCAATCTCCAAAAAGTAACTCATATACCTAGGTTCACTTTCACCTAATCTCATAAACACCATTTCAAACTTTTCAACAGTTTCTAACATAAGATAAATTGAATTCCATCGAGTTGCAACATCCAAATACAATAATTTCTTACACTCTATATGCAACTTTTCTGCACACTTCTTAAATGCAAGTTGGCTAGAAGGTGAAGATCTCACAAACTTAATTGCATTTTGAATCTTAACAACCAAAACATTAATCTCTTTCAAGTCATCACACATAATGAGGTTTACAATGTTTGCACAACATCTAACATGCAAATGCTCATTTGACAATATATTAGTTGGTCAATCTTTCATCACATTCTTCATCAAATTGTCACATTATTTGAGCTTGCATTGTCTACTGTAACAATCAAAAGTTTATCAATCCCCCACTTTAACTAACAATTCTTAGTAACTTGACCAATTGTCTCACCCATATGATTGGAAACTTGATAAAAAATTTTTAAAAAAATTTATGCAAATTCCACTCATTATCAATTCAATGAGCCGTTAAGGATATATAGTTAATGTTTTAAATTGATGTCCATGTATCTGTTGTTAAGCATAATCGTTGACCCTTAAGAGCTGTTCTTAATCTTTCCTTCTCTTCAACATAAAGTTTCAAACTATCTCTTGTAACAGTGAAACGAGAAGGAATGTCAAATCTAGGTTGCATGGACCTAGAAAATAATCCAAATCCCTTATCCTCCACAAAATTAAATGACAACTCATCAATTATAACCATTTTTACTAGTGGTTGTCTACATTCATCATAATTATAACCTATTGCCTTAAAGAGTACCCATATTTTGATCTCCTGATTCACCCACTTCTTTCTTAGGTTCTAATACCAAAACCTTTTGTTTCTTATCAACCACAAAAAGAAAAATTTTTGCATACTTAAGGTTGTTTAGGATCACCATCAAGTTTTGTAAAGTGATCCCAAATTTGTAATTTTTTTTCTATCATCAACATTTCTTTTCATTAATGTAAGGACTTGAGGTTGTTTACCTTTATTATCCGTGGTGGATCCTGCAGTGGTTGATGTTGGGTTAGTGCTAGTAGATGAAGCATTTTGATTTTAAAGTTTTTCCATATGTAATTACCAAATGAAAACATGTTAATAATCATAATTTATATGAGACTTAAAGGTACTAACATTAAAAAAAAAACTCAAAAGAATATTGTAACAGTTAATACTACATTCCAGCAGGTTTCCAATAATGTTTTGGCTGTGTATGTGTTTGTGTTTTATGTCTTTCCAACAGGTTTTATGCACATAGCAAGAACAACTTAACAAGAACTAACAAGAACCATCATAACATGAACAACTTTAAAGAGCTAACAGGAACAACTTAACAAGAACTTAGGACACACACACACACACACATATATTGAACTCTTTTAGACAGTGATAGGTTATAGAAATTTTAAAGCAGTAATTAGCAAAAATCATTCATTAAAGCAGTGTTGCAGTGGTATAAATTTTTCAATTATGAAAAGGTTTACATTCTAGTCCTAATTGTTTTATTTTTTTTTATTATGACCTCAAAGTCAAGATTTATCTTTTATAAAAGTTATTGTGTTATAGGAGGGGGATCAATTGTGCGGGTTATCATCTCTCTCGGTTTAATTAAGATATAGGAGGGGGATCAATCAACTTTTTTTCTTTGCAGTAAGATTTATCTAGGTTACTGTTCTAATGTTCAATGAAAAATTAAGTTCCCAAAGCTCGAATCTTCCGATAGCTCCACTAGATCTCAACTCAAGAATTAACTTTTTAGTCTTAATAGAATCAAAAACTTTAAGGGGGAGGGTACTCTTAACTCACTGTTATATTAGTTATTAATCTCAAGTTCTTGCAGGGGAGATGGCCCTTGAAGGCTCTTCTTTAAATGTATGAAAATAGTAAAGAAATAAAAGAATTGGACTAGAATATATAGCTAGGCATAGCAATGGTAATACTGTGTGGTGTTGCTTGTCACCACAGTTGAGATCCTAATAATAATTTGTCTCTACAAATTCATTAGCCACTTTGCTGCTTCCATTTGAAATTATTTTCTGCATTCAAAATTATAAAAAGAAAAATCAATCTACAAATCCACATTCAAGAGTTTTTCAGATGCATAAAAATAATTAAGAACTATAATAAGCTAGCATGGTAAATGAAAGCTCAAGAAACTAACTGAGGGTTTGGGATGCTTAGATCAGGAGATATAAATTGAAAGGTTGGTTTTTGCGTGTGACTTGTGTGAGCTTGG
>Ga0325414_1004326_pt1 | contig 14838 bp, 9 predicted proteins | sample PopdelMetagenome_8_FD_206183 | JGI IMG/M metagenome (GOLD analysis project Ga0325414, IMG submission 206183) | Populus deltoides microbial communities from Bellville, Georgia, United States - Leaf-PdKOR-R3 | ecosystem: Host-associated > Plants > Phyllosphere > Phylloplane/Leaf | place: USA...
AGGACCAGCTTGAAAATGGCGCGGAAATGCAAGGATCCAATTACGTTTTAACCAGGGGCTTGATTGCAAAATTATAAGAATCCAGGGACCAAATTGAAAGCAGCCTTTAGAGCTAGAAAACGGGGTCATTTTGAGCGACTGTTCACCGTCTTCTTCCTCTGCAACGGCTCTGCCATTAAAGGCAGAGGCGTTTTATCCGTTGGCAGCAACGCTTACTCATTGAAGGCGGCCGTTACCACCGGTTCTGGCCTTATAAAAGGAGAGAGGAGTGAACCGACGAAAGGGGGGGACCAAGAACAGGGAAGAAGGCAAAGACAGAGTCGAACAAAGAAAAACTGGGGAAGAGAACGAAAAAACCAGGAGAGGCAGAATAAAAGAAACCCATAAAACAGAGATAAAGGAAACAGTATACAGAGTAAAAACAGAGACAAAAGCAAGCAACAAACCCAGAATACCAACATTAACATCACTGTCTTCTTGATCGCCTCCTGCAAATAAAAAAAAAAACCCCAGCGTTGCCATCGTCTTTGTTCCTTCGTCTCAAGAAACCGGGATAATAGGCTAGATAACCAGAAGCAAAGGAAACGCAAATCACAGAGAGAAGAACGCAAGGAAAGGTGAAAAGGGTGCCCTGCCAAGCGTGGTTCAATCACACAGAAGGAGCTCTGTCATCGTCTTCGTCGCCTTCGGCCAACCAAGGTACGCCGCCTCCTCTGTCTTTCGTTCGGTTTCAATTTTGTCATCGTCTTCGTCGCCTTTGGCCAACCAAGGTAAGCCGCTTCCACTGCCTTTCATTCGGTTTCAACTTATTAGCAGCATACTATGCAAGTGAATTTTAATTCACTTGCACAGCGCAGCAACACGCGTGGCTTGTCGCACGCGTGTTGCTTTTGCTCGGCCAGGTCACTGGCTTGGGCCAGTGACCGGGCCGGGCTGGCTGGGTCTAGCCCAGCCCATGTGGGCTGAGCTGGGCCCAGCCCCAAAAAATAAAAAAAAAATTAATAAATAGAAAAAATAATAAAATAATAAAAAAAAATGTGTATGCATAAATAAAAATAATATAAATTTATTGGTTTATTCCCTGACGCCAGAGTCGGGAATAAAAATACCGGTTTAAATTTATATTATTTTTATTCATTGTATTTTATTTTGTTTAGCTAGAAAATAAAAAAAAAATTTATGCATGCGTAAAAAAAATAATAAATTTATTTTATGTGAATATTCACTGGCGTCAGAGTCAGGAATATTATAAGCAAATTATCATAGCATAAACTAATAAACATTTAGCAATTTAAGACAAAACCAGCAATGCAGTCTGCCGCAGGCAGAACGTTTAAGGGGTGATAATATCTTCCCTTTTACGTAACCAATCCCGTACCATAGAATCTCTGTTAACCAGTTAGGGTTCCTAGTGACCATAATACTAGGTGGCGACTCCTTAAACAAGACTGTTTTCCCCTAAAAGAACAAGATGCCAGAAATCTGTTCTTTTTCCATATTCGAGATATTATTTTGTGGGCCGCCGAGATGTCGGGTGCGACAGGATGGCGACTCCACTGGGGATCTAGGATTAAGCTTTGTCTTTTGTCTTATTATTGCTAATTTTGTTGTTGTTGTGTTTATTTGTTTATTTTTCCTGCATTTACTGCTTTAGCATGCATCCTTATTTATGTTGTCATGCATCACTTTGGAAGCACATACTTTACAAACTAGGATAAGTGGGGGAGTAACGGTACCCCAATGGCTTTAGCCTGGGTAAGACTCGTGAAACCATCCAACTCTCGCTTGATTGTTTACTTGGAAGTTGTTGATATGCCAAACTGATATTACTCAGGGCCTCTATCTTCACACTACTTGTAAGCCTCATATCGACCTTTCATGGACGATCACTGAGCATGCGAGAGACCTTTTGAAAGTAGATAATGACCAACCCCTTGATGCACTCAACAATTAGGATCTTCCTACTAGGTTGTCACCCCGTGAAGGGCAAGTTTGCATTTCATACGCATTTATTTATTTATTTATTTCAACATTTTTGCATAGATTGCATGATTTACATTTAGCAGGTTGAAATATAAGGTTCCCCATTGAAACCTATCTATAACACTCGTTCAAAAAAAAGGACAAATGGAAAACAAAGAAAAAGCCCAGTTGGAAGCCCAACATCAAAAAGAGGTGGACAATCTTAAAGAAGAAGTCGCAAGGCTTACTAGTCTACTCGAGCAAGCCTTGAGAGATAAATCTGGAAAAGCCACACTTATAGCTCAGCCTGAAGATATGCATGTGACTCATTTTGATCCACAAAATCTGGAGGCAAATAGGGTGTCATCTGAATTTCAACAAGCCATGCATTTTCAACCAGCATACCCCATGAGAATGTCGTTTACCATTGATTCTACCGAGAAAGAATCTCAAAAGGGCAAGATGGTGAAAGAAGAGGGTTTGGAAAAATGGACTGCCTTAGAAGAGAGGATAAGGGCAGTTGAGTGAAACCATTTGTGTGACCTGGTGAAAGCTGTCAATATGTGTTTGGTGCCTAACGTAGTCATTCCTAAGAAGTTTAGGGTGCCGAAATTTATTAAATATACGGGAACCCAATCCCCTATAACTCATCTCAAGGCATACTGCAACAAAATGGCTGAGGTAGTTGATGATGAGAAACTGCTGATTCATTTCTTTCAAGACAGTTTAAGTGGCGTTGCCCTCACTTGGTATATGCGGTTGGACAATACCAAGGTTAAAAAATGGAAAAACTTAGTTGATGCCTTCATGAGGCAATATAAGTTTAATATAGACGTGGACCCTGATCGGTTAAGCTTGCAAGCTATAGAGAAGAACAATAAGGAGTCCATAAGAGAATATGCTCGAAGATGGGGTGAGGTAGCTGTACAAGTTAACCCTCCCATGTTGGAAAAGGAGATGATCAGTTTATTTTACGTGATATCTTTCCTTTTACGTAACCAATCCCGTACCATAAAATCTCTGTTAACCAGTTAGGGTTTCTAGTGACCATAATACTAGGTGGCGACTCCTTAAACAAGACTGTTTTCCCCTAAAAGAACAAGATGCCAGAAATCTGTTCTTTTTTCATATTCGAGATATTATTTTGTGGGCCGCCGAAATGTCGGGTGCGACACCATAATAGCTTAATCGTTCTAGAAACAATTGGTGATGAATAGAATTCGTATTTCGTACAGCACAAACCCAGAATTGCAAAACAATTAAGCCATCAGATATATCATGCCATTCTTTTTACTAACAATTGAAACAAAAAGATGACAAGTAAAAACAGATATGAGCTCTAAGAGGACAAATTAATGGGGATGCCTCCAGGTTCCTGTCTCTTGTTATCTACTCGATCTAATGTCCTCTTGATTCTCTTCATCAGCTTTGTTATTGTCCTGAAACCCCAATCAAATGACCCTACAGGAGCATGATATTTGCCCTACTAGAGTTAAGACTCAAGACCAAGAAGGGAAAATTCTTTGAATATTTTCATCCTTATTTTTCATAAAATTTATAATTTTAACTTCATTTTAGAAAAAAAGAATAAAAAAACAAGAAAGAAATAAGAAATGTGTATAAAATCTCGGTTTGTCTAAAAAATTAATTTTAATTAAAAGCTTATATTGATAGATGAAACTTAAAAATATAATTTATATTATTAATTTTTTAATACAGTTTATTTTAACATTATAATTTAAGCACAGAATTCACATGGCTAGTTTTAATCTCCTAGATAAATTCTATACTATCACATTCCTACGAAGTTCTACCTCTCCATTCCCTTCAGCATAATTCAACCGCTTGTCTTGAATTTCATCTTCTGCTGGAACATCATCTTCTTCTTCCTTGACCTCCTCTAAGGGTTTGTAAGTGTAAAACCAAGCACAAATTACATAATACACAAGATTTATAACTTGGATCCCCGTTACAAGCCAATAATAGTAATCCAATTTTCCCCTATTAAGGTTCCTATCAGGCAACCAATTATTTTTCTGGCCAGTATACTTGTGAACAAGGGACACAACGAGTGTACCTATGTAGTTCCCCATGGAAACTTCTAGACTATTGAGTGCGGCGGCCGTGCTTCTCATGGTTTCTGGTGATTGGTCATAGAGGAATTCCATGTGCCCTACAGACATGAAAACATCTGCTATTCCATGGAGAATATATTGAGGAAGTAACCAAAACACACTTATTGGGATAATGGCTTGAGGAGCATCCAATAGGTTGTGAAGAGCAGCGACTTGTTTTCTTTTGACCTCAACTAATGCTGAAACGATAGTTGCAATTATGTTAATAAAGAATCCTACGCCCATTCTTTGCAGGCAAGTGATGCCTGAAGGGTTTCCCGTAAAGCGACGAGCAAAGGGAACGAATAGGCGTTCGTATAAGACAAGTCCTATGAGCATTGTTAGGATGCTGAAGACGGATAAACTAGCTGGTGGGATTTCAAAGGAGTGCGACAGGTGACGGTCCATAGACCGAGCTTGTTGAACAACAAAGCTATGGAGATGTGAGGAAGCTGTTACAAGTAGGATTCCTGCTGACCAAATGGGCAGCATTCTGACGATGCATTTTAGCTCCTCGATTCGGTGGACAGTGGCAATCCTCCATAGATTTGGTGACTTTGAATCCTTTGCATCTTCATTTGTTACTATTGCAGCTTTGTCAAACCACCTGCCAACACATATGCAACACATTTAATTATTTGGCTCTTAGTCTCCCTCGTAGTTAGACCCGGCCTACAGTCTATTCCAGTGAAGGGCTTGGATCATCAAGTTGCCGGGGTTAACGTGGTTTATTTTTTTATTAAAATAATATTATTATTTTAAAAAAAAAATCGTTGATTTTAACTCAGCCGGTCAATTAAAATTGTGGATCAACCCATCATATCATCTAAATATGACCAAGTTATTATCAAAACCAGTTTAAATTAAAATCCAGCTTGAAAACCAGCTCTAAGTTAAGATTTGGTAGGTCAATCTATAGACAAGTTTAATAATTACAGTTTCAGGATGCCAAATTAGCCCGAGATACCACTCGACCATCAAATAGAAACAAAGTACATTATTTAAGAGGATCCTGTCAGCATTGCTTACTTGAATTGATCGGAGTGTAAAAGCCTTCCGTTGACAGAAATAGCAGCATCGAGCTCTTTATTTTGGTACAACATACCAGGGTCTAGTGGCATCACTTCTTTCCTCTTCTTCGCAGCAGCAACGACGACCTGAGACAATCTAACCAAAGGGCTGCCTTCTGGTTTTAATTTATTATAAAGTGAAGAACCAAATATAAAGGATACAATGGATAGAGCCATGCCGATAGCTGGGATTCCGAGACCCCAGCCCCAACCCACGTTGTCTTGAATATAAACAACAACAGTCAAAGCTGTTAATGTCGCCATTCCCATGCAAAAATAGTACCAATTGAAGAAGTTCCAGCTGCGTGACCCAACAGCTGATTTGGTCATGTCGAATTGGTCTGCAGCAAAGGTTACAACACAAGGCTTAATGCCACCAGAGCCTATGGAAGTGAGGATTAACGACATATAAAGGATCCATAGCTGAGAATTTGAGGCTTCTTTGCAGTTCACTTGAGATGGACATGGAGGTGGCCTCAGTGATGGGAGCACTGCTGACAATGTTAGGCTGATCATTCCCTGTGGCCCAAGTATAAAATAAAAAACTTGTCATGTGGAGATTTTTCAATCCATTTTCATGTTAAATTAATATTTAATATTCTGGCAAGTTGATGGTTTTTTTCACTTGACTATAGTTGACTCTAGAAAATAGTTAAGTCCAAATATTTGACCCACCGTAATATCTTATTTTATACACCAAAAATGATATATAACAATGAGTATATATATATATATATATATATATATATATATATATATATCTTTGTTCATAACTACGTACGTTGGTCTGAACAAATTTATATATATATATATATATATCTTTGTTCATAACTACGTACGTTGGTCTGAACAAATTTAATTATTTCACATCTCCCAGCATTAGATCACCAATAAGATCACTTTGGTCTAAATGGTACAGGACTTGAACTAATCTCCAGTTGAAGTCCTGGAAGTTGGAGCATTGAGGTTCGAGCATTTTGACTTGTGAGGAATTTATGGGGCCATTATTAAGATACTTGACCTATTAAACCCAACTTGACTTAAAAGATTGAATTGAAGAATCGTCAATCAGAAGTATGCCCCGAACTAGGTTTTAATTTGAATCTAAAAGAATATTCATTTAATTAAATATATATGGTTGACTCAATGGAATCGAATTTAATCAAACTTGATCCAAACTTAATAAGATCAACACTAGAGAATTTTACTCAGTAAACCATAATTTGCTGTGATGACTTATTAATTTAAGGAGGGTTTGATATTGTGGTGTAAGCTGTTTTGTAAAATAATTTTTTTAAAAAAATATTAAAATAATTTTTTTAGATTTTTATTTTAAATTTTACATCATTACATTAAAATAATTAGAAATTACTAAAACAAATTAATTTAGTATTTTTTTTCAAACTAAAAAAACTTTAAAAAATATTAAAAAATAATATAAATTATATCTTTCATTTAATAATTTAAGTAATTGGGTTAAATTATTCCTTTAATATAATATTAAAGTTCTTTAATATTATAAATTTAAATTTTACCACCTCATTTTAATTAATAAAAATTAAAAGCAAAAAACATCAAAAAGCAAAAGTTACGAGAAACACCGTAATAAAAACACCCTTTTCTATATTAAGTCCCTTACTAAATCTGACAACTATAACTAATACTACTTTTAATTTAAAATCTAAATTATAGGATAATAGATAGAGAATGTGAATATCAGCAATTCAGCATAATATTGATATATTAAAATATTATTATATTTGAGTATAAAAGTACTTTACATATATAAATGAACACCTCTTTCTTTAGTTTAAAACTTAAGTGGAATATTCAACAATATGGATGTGTAACTAAATATATCATCGTTGGCTCAAACACAAAGGGTGTGAGGAAGTTACCAATTCGTAAATAATGGAACCACCGATGATGGTCCAATACCGGCCGGCATAGGAATCGGCAATCAAAGCACCGATGAGTGGCGTAAAGCTACCCATCCCACCAAAGTTGGTGAGTGTGTTAGAGGCTTTAACCAGAGGCAAGTTCAGCTGCTGGGTCAGGTATGTTATCATGTTGGCTTGGAAACCAGCTGCAGCAAACTTGTCGCATATTTCATTTGCTGTATCAAAATTGGAAGGGGAAAAAAAAAGAATGGATTAGTGTTAATAACTCGTCAATTCAGTATAAATTTATACAGTACTTGGCTAATTATTTTTCTAAGAATCCCCTTATGTCATGGATTATAATGTATAAAATTCTCATAAATTCTTTAATTTTACTATGAATGATCTATCTACTAACTAGATGGATTAGTTTGTGAAAGTTGATTCGAGAATATTATTTTAATAAATATCATACTTAATTAATTGCACATTATTTAATATTTAGAACTCAATCAAGTAATTAAATCACATGCGTGTGAATCTGGTGAAGAGATTCTGAGTATCTGGGAAGTTTCACTAGCTAGTTAGTGACTACTTTTAATATTTTCTCACTGTAGTTTTCCATTTCTCTATCTGAGTAGTTTAGACGACAGAGAAATGTAAACTACAGGACGACTTGAAAACAGTCAGAATCATCCTTAATTAATTATAAATAAATTAAAGATGATTCAGGTCTTGAGATTAGGTGCTGCATTCACAGTTAAACTGAAATCAATTATAAATAAATGTTATGCGGACATGAAATTGTAGTGAAATTCCTAGGGAGTTTGAATTAAGAGAGAAAAAATATTTACTCTAAGCTCTTGAATAATGCTAACTCACACAGGATGAATGGCATTGTTTTGATGCCTCCAAGCTTCCTCCTCTTGCTATCTTCTTTCTCCTCCTCCTCCTCCTCCTCCTCCTCTTTCCCTTTCCCATTGCCAACCTTGTTGCTATTACTTTCCAGCTCCATTTCCATTTCGTGTTTCATGTACAGAGGCAAGGTCCCAATTAATAGCCATATATATAATGGTTCAGTGCCAGAGATAGGACGAAGATGAGCGATGGTCAGGCCAGTAATATTAGATTCGGGATCGATCCACAAAAAAGGACCCCTTCTAGCTATCTATGCATGTGATGTGTTATATCTTTTGTCGCATTGCTGAACCTGCCTGTTCGAAAGAGCCATCGTCTTCGTTACAAAATATATATATAAAAAAAAATGGATGTGGGAATTGTTTTATTTTCATATGTGCTTTTTTTTCATATATGTGAAAAGGAATTTTTTTTATTTCCATAAATTAATTTACAGAAATAAATACCAAAAGAATCTTCAAAAAAAAGTATAGGAAATTAAGAAACGACAATTAACCCGTGAACTCATGTGTGGATAGAGTGCCGAGCATTGTCTGATTGGAGATGTGTTCTCTGCATGTTCTTGAAGAACAGATTGATGTAAGCTATACAAGAAGAAAAGTGGTCCATTTTTAACAATATTAATTAGTAATTAAAGATATTAAATAGTAAAAAGGACTACTCGAAACTGTAAAATATTCCTCGGAAGTCTTGAATTAATAGAAATTAAGAGAATGAAAAAAAAATTATTTATTTAATTTAAAGAAATAAAACAAAGACTACATGTGTAACTTGTAATTTTTATATTTTATTTTTTAGCCAGTTTCTTTTATTATTGAGCAACTTGTTCTTTCACCGATAAAAATAATATTTAGTTATTGTGAAACAAGTGAGACATGTTCTCTTATTCTTAGAAAAATAATATTTTTTTATTTTTAAAATTTATTTTTAACGTAAACATATAAATATAATTTAAAAACAGAAAAAAAAAACAAATTTTTTTTTAGATATGCTACAGAACATCATGAATTATTGACCGAACCCACAATCTAACGTGTGTGAGCAATTTCTGGAATCAGCAGTCGACATAAGGCAATGTGAAAAGAAGAAAGTTCGATACCTGTAATAAATCGAACCAAACAAAAAGATTGATCGGCTGCAATCAATCAATCATGCGCACTAAAAATCCTGAACTGCTAGCAATAATCTCATAATTGTAAGAGGACAAACGCATGAAGATGTGGACCAACACACTGGAAAAGAATGACGTCCCTACTTACGCAAACAAGATCAAAACGATACAAGATTGACTCTGCCGGTGAACATTCATCATGCTACAAACAAATTCTAGAGAAAAAGATGAACACGCCTGCTATTGATTGATTGTGAGGTCCGTGTCATTTAGATCAAGTCCCAGTCTTATTCACTTTTTTTTTTTAGTTTAATATGGGTGTTCGGGTCAGTTTGTGTACATCTTGACTAATCTAACAGGTCCTGAAATTAACGATCATGTAAACCTCAAGTGACCATCATATGAGCAATCACAAGACTCGAACCTAAAATCATAAAAAAAACAAATATCTTGATCCCAAGTTTTTATTACTGTATCACCACCTAGATTGTTATTATTCATATTTTTTTAATTGGATGAGCCGCAGCATAAGGAATATATTCATAGATAATGTCGCACCCTTTAATCACTCACGGGTGGTGTTGTTATGGCGATCTTTTCTAGACGACGAGGTTTAGAAATTTTTTTTTTTTAATTAATGGAGGAGTGGTTATATAATATTATAGCCATTAAAAATCTTAATTAATTTTTTTTATAATTCGAGACAAAGAATTGATTTTATAAAGAAAAAATATTAACACTTTTAGTACCTCTTATCTAAGATAATTTACATTGTTATTTTATTATTTATTATGGTCTGATAATGTCTATTTCTATTGGCCTGCTATGATGAGTATGTTACGATGAATAAACCCTGATTTTCTAGGTCAAGAACTCAGTTTGGAAAGGTGAAATATTATCAATTATCGTTGAGGCTTCTTTTAGGGTAAAATTGGAATTCTAACTACAACATTATTCCAAATTATATTTCAGATGAAATTCCTTGTGGATTTTATCCTTATATTATAAGTGAATAAGTTGTATTATTCACAATAATATTTTGGATATTAACTTCATACGGGTTTTTTTATCTTTATATTAAAGTGAGTAGTAAAAATATTATTCCTAATAATATTGTAGATATCAACCACTTTAATGTTTTTTTATCCTTATATTAAAAGTGAATAATATTTATTATTCCTAATAATATTTTGGATATTAATCCCCTTTAGATTTTTTTTATCATTATATTAAAAGTGACTAATATTTATTATCACTAATAATATTTTGGATATTAACCCCTTTTAGGTTTCTTATCCTTATATTAAAAGTGAATAATATTTTCTTTTCAAAAATAATTTTTTTAATATTTTTTAAATATAGGCCACAATCATTTGAATTTTACAAACTTGTTGTAAAATCTATGCAATTTCTTTTTAAAACATGCAAAAATATTTTAAATTTTCTTTGAAAAAAAAAGCTCAAATAACTTTAGGATTGTTTTGGCCATATGCAAGAAAAAATATTTTTCTATTTTTTTTATTATTTTTAGATTTTATTTAGTAAAAACTCATTTTTTTCTTATAATAAAACTACCTAAAATAAACGCATACCAAACAGAGTATTAAAACCTTTGACCCAGAATTTTTTTGACTAGGTTGACCCGACCAAATTACTTTAAATTTTTTGTTCGACCATAAACCGACCCAAAAATCTTAGTTTGACCCGAAAATAACCCAAAAACAAAACCAGAGTAAAAAAATAGATTAAACACCCAGAAAAACACAAAAACTCAAAAATTCATAAATAAAACAAACCAAACACTCAGAAAATAAAGAACACCAAACATGAATCCAGCAACGTGGGTCACATATCAAACCGGATTTGGTCAAAACAAGGACACATGCATGTTGAAAATCATGCAATAATCAATAATTTAGCATTCAATCACTTTAATTTTCACTCAAACATCACAATTTTGTCAAAATATGTTTCGGTTCAAAACCAAAACTCTAGGATTAAAAACCATTGAAATCGTGTTATTTATGAAAATAAACACTAGATTATTGGTTAATTATGTATAAAGAAGGGTTTTGGGCAAATAAATGAAACAAAACAAGTCAAAACGTGTAGTTAAGGCAATATTCTTAAGAAGAACACAAAAAACAAATAAAGAACATTCAGCGTACACCTAACAATGTGGCTCTTAAACCAGACCAGATATGGACAAACCAAAGGCACATACATTTTAGAAATCATGCAATGATCAATAATCTAGCATCCATTCACTTCGATTATCAATGAATCATCATGATTTGATCAAAATCGGTTTCAGTTCAAAACTGAAGCCCTAGGATTAAAAATCATTTAAACACCACTTTTGAGGCCCCATCAGAGCAATTCTAATATTATTGTCGCCTGAAACCACCTGAAGTTGGTAGAGGGCATGCACATATTTTATTTGAATCCAACCTTACTCAATTTGAAGGTTATAGCTCCACATTCATACGTTTAAAGTTGTTAACTCGATAAACCAGAACTATCAAAAATAGAGGTCAATCAACCCATCAACATGTCACTCACCTTCTATTCTTTAAGTCTGAACCATGCATCGTTTAAGGTTTTTAATTTGAGATTGACAAATTTCAATTGAGTCCCTATTCTTCCAATATCTTTTAATCTCACCCATAATCATCTTCAAACTTTTAATTTCATACAATTTCACCCCTGATAAAATCAATTATCAGCCTCTAAGTTGGCTTTTTTTTTATTTTGATACTTAGTTTTGAATTTTTTATATTTCGACCCTTAATTGACCAACAAACTTTCAATTTCTTCAATTTGGTTCATGATTTAGTTAATTCCAGTCCCTATATTCATGCATCCTTTTCAGTTTGGTTCTTGATTTTGGATTTCTTCAATCAAGTTCCTAATTTCCCATCAAACTTCAATAATTATGTAATGAAGCCCTTGATTTGATCAAATTAACTCCTTAAAATTGCAATTCGACCCAAAAACTTTAATTTCTTCCGATTAAAACCTAAATTGACTTTAAAAATCAATTTTTCTTATAGTTAAGCCCTCAATAAATTCAAATAAACATTGAAAAATTATAATTGAGTACTTGAACATCTAATTTTGAATTTTTCTTCTAAAATTGCATCTTCTTTACTAAAAGGACATTCATTAGTCAAAAATACACTGTTGAATTTTTCAATCTTACATATTTGATTTTCCTTAATTAGTATTCGACAATTTCCTGGGTGTTCTGGTACAGTTTTCTCAATAATATTTTTTTTTCTTCGTACATTTTTTTTATTTTCTCTTTTCCTGTTTTTTTGTTTATATAGAGTTCCAAAAATGAATAACAACAAACAAGATAATAATGAAGTTTAAGAAATAAAATAACATGATTAGTAGAGTAATTGGAATTTTATCAAAACATTCTAAATGTTATATTCTCTATAAGAGTTAACCCACCAACACCAACTAAAATTGAGAAGGCCTTTATATTAAGAGAGAATTTGATGTTGTAGTGTAAGGTATATTTCAAAAGTATTTTTGCTTGAATATATTTTTTAGATTATTATTTTTTTGACATCAGCATTTCAAAATTATCAGAAAACATTAAAAAAAACAGTTTAATATTTTTTTCAAGGTAAACACACTTTTAAAATTCACTTAAACGCGGTTTTAAATACAAAAACAAAAGATATCTAAATACACAAGATGTTATTTTATAATTTTTCATTATTTCCAATGTTGTTTTTTTATTTTACTTATCTTTCCTGCAGGTTAATTTCTATTTGTTTTTTCCTATACTGTTTTTTGTTGTTAGTATGATGTTTTTTAAGTTAGTTTAAGAATTGTTAAATTTTTAGAATATATCAAGATTTCCTATATATTTTTAAAAGTCACAATCTCTAGTTTCTTTCTTAATTCAAATAATCTCTTATGATAAAACCAGAAAGTATTCACTAAAAGGAAACAAACAAGAAAAAAAGAGTTGGAGAATGTATTTGGTAAGTGTTACTGAGATCAAAATACACAAATTTTAATCCAATAAATCATTATGACATGAGAATGAAGAATTTAAATGTATTTCTAAAATTCTTCATATTTTAGTTAACATCTAAAACACTATTCTATTAAGGGGGTATTTAGAATTATGGTGCAGAGTATTTTTTTAAAATAGTTTTTTTTTAAAAATACATCAAAACAAATGTTTTTTAGTTTTTTATTTATTTTTAATACTAGTGCATCAAAATTACTATAAAACACTTTTAAAAAGCATTTAAAAACAATTTGACCAAATTAACTTCTTAAAATTGCAATTCAATCCACAAACTTCAATTTCTTCCGATTAAAGCCTAAATTGACTTTAAAAATAAATGTTTTTTATATTTAAGCCCTCAATAAATTCAAATAAACCTTGAAAAATTATAATTGAGTACTTAAACATCTAATTTTGAATTTTTCTTGTCAAATTGAATTTCCTTTACTAAAAGGGCCTTCATTAGTAAAAAATACACTGTTGAATTTTTCAATCTTGTATATTTGATCTTTCTTAATTAGTCTTCGATAATTTCTTGGGTGTTATGGTATACTCTTCTCACTAATATTTGTTTTTCTTCCTATATTTTTTTTATTTTCTCTTTTCCTATTTTTTATTTATATAGAGTTCCAAAAATGAATACCAACAAACAAGATAATAATGAAGTTTAAGAAATAAAATAACGTGATTAGTAGAGCAATTGGAATTTTATCAAAACATTCTAAATGTCATATTCTCTATAAGAGTTAGCCCACCAACACCAACAAAAATTGAGAAGGCCTTTATATTAAGAGAGAATTTGATGTTGTAGTGTAAGGTATATTTCAAAAGTGTTTTTGCTTGAATATATTTTTTAGATTATTATTTTTTTGACATCAGCACATCAAAACTATTAGAAAACATAAAAAAAAAACAGTTTAATGTTTTTTGAAGGTAAACACACTTTTAAAATTCACTTAAACGCAGTTTCAAATACAAAAACAAAAGATATCTCAATACACAAGATGTTGTTTTTTTTTTTATTTTACTTATCTTTCCAGGTTAATTTCTATTTGTTTTTTCCTATACTGTCTCTATAGTTTTTGTTGCTATGTAAAAGGTTTGTATGATGTTTTTTAAGTTAGTTTAAGAATTGTTAAAGTTTTAGAATATATCAAGATTTCCTATATATTTTTAAAAGTCACAATCTCTAGTTTCTTTCTTAATTCAAATAATCTCTTATGAAAAAACCAAAAAGTATTCACTAAAAGGAAACAAACAAGAAAAAAAAAAGTTGGAGAATGTATTTGGTAAGTGTTACTGAGGTCTGAATACATAGATTTTAATCCAATAAATCATTATGACATGAGAATGAAGAATTTAAATGTATTTTTAAAATTCTCCATATTTTAGTTAACATCTAAAACACTACTCTATTAAGGGAGTATTTAGGATTATGGTGCAAAGTATTTTTTTAAAAAGTTTTTTTAATACATCAAAATAAATGTTTTTAGTTTTTTATTTATTTTTAATACCATCACATCAAAATCACTATAAAACACTAAAAAAATCAATTTAATATATTTTCAAATAAAAAACATTTTTAAAAAGTATCTAAAAACAGAAGTTAAAACACATATTGATGAAAAAAATTGAAAATAATGAACTATTTAATTCTATTTCGAATAGTTTTTATTATTATTATATTAAATGAATGAATTATATTTCCATGTACTAAAGATCAACAAGAATGGGAAATATTTTAAAAGAA
>Ga0325414_1004327_pt1 | contig 14838 bp, 9 predicted proteins | sample PopdelMetagenome_8_FD_206183 | JGI IMG/M metagenome (GOLD analysis project Ga0325414, IMG submission 206183) | Populus deltoides microbial communities from Bellville, Georgia, United States - Leaf-PdKOR-R3 | ecosystem: Host-associated > Plants > Phyllosphere > Phylloplane/Leaf | place: USA...
ATCAATTAATTGATAATTTTTTTAATTATATGAATTGAGTAATATAGGAAGCACAATTAAATATGAAGTTAATGGTCTTAAAATATTTGGATAGAACTTATTTGTAATCTGTATTATAAAAATGAATATATATATAATTGTTAGATATTCATTTATTTTCTACTACTTTTGCTTCTTACATTTGATTTTCCGTTACGCACCTACTAGTTAATTAAGGTTAGTAATTAGCTCGGATTTTTCTCAAGTGCAAGAATAATTTTTTTTTTTTCCAGTTTCTGAAACGTCCTAAGAACAGAATTTTATTTTTCAAGTATTTTTTTTTTGCTTTTATATATTGAAAATCATACCAAATTGAATCAACATGTACATTTATTTCATATTTAGCGAGTCAATAATTTTTATTGTATCCATTTTTTTTCAAATAAATACATTAACTAAAAATATTAAAAAATACAAACAAATTCCTATACTAGTAATTTTAACGTTCTTTATTGTCTAATTAACATTTCGAATGTTATTTATCAGGAATAAATTTATTTTTAATATTTTATTTTCTTTTAAAAAATGAAATTTAATTTTCCCAAGCTTTTAAAATTGAAAATTAGATGAACATATAATATATCTAGTAAATTATTAAATTACTGCTAACACGTGTAGGTTCTAATTACAAACAATACACACTATCAATCACATTAGTAGCAAAAAATTAATAGATTTTTTTCCTTGCGATAAGCTCTAGACGGGTTAATTTTTTTCTAACATAAAAAAAAACATTTAAACAATAATAACATGAGTAAATTCAAGTTAACTTAACTAATTAGGGATCCAAGATAATCTCAGAGAAAGAAAATGAAAAAAAAGTGGAGAGTTCAAAACTTAATAGCCTAATATCAAATGATGAAATAAAAAATTTAAAAGAAAAAAATAATAAAAAAACAATTAAAAGAAAGAGAACCAAGATTGGATTAAAAAATAAATGAAATAAAATGCCGATAGACAAAACTGAAAGAAAAAAAACATATTAAGAAAAGGATTAAAAAACAATTAAAAAAATAAAAACTAAATCTAGAAAAAAATAAAATAAAATGTTCAGGGATAAAATTAAAAGAAAAAAACACGAGAAAAAGATAAGAAAATAACAATCAACAGAATGTGCATAATATTTGATATATAAACAAAATAAAATCAAATGGAAAGAGATGAAACTAAAAAAAAAATTGAATCTAAAAAAGAATCCAAAACAAAGAAAGATAAAAAAAAAGAGGACTATAATTAAATTTTTTTCTCAATTATTTTTTATTAAAATAATATCATTTTTACTTTTTAGCAGAATTAAAAATCAAGTGATTAGTAAGGAGAAAATAATGTCTAACACCCTTTGATTTTTTTATCATTTTTTTTTATCAAAATAATATTTTTTTTATTTCATGCATAATAAAAAAATCTGATTGACCTTGGTAACCTCAATCATTTGACCCAACCCATGACTTGAGACATTACAAGGGTTGACTCTCGGGCCGGGTTTTAAAAGCATGATAAAAAAACTAAATATGATATGAAAATTTAAATAAATTAAACAATGAGGGATGAAATTGTCAAAAAGCAATTAATCAAGAAGAACTCAAAATAAAAGGAATTACAATCATAAGAATTAGGGTCAAATTAAAAAAAAAGAATTAAAATCAAATGACTAGGGATGCAGTTGAAAAATAAAAACCCAATTAGAAAAAAAAATTAAAAGCAAAATAAATAGGAATAAAAAAAATAAGGATAAAATTTGATAAAGAAAAACATAAAACACCAAATGTCAAGAGATGAAATTGAAAAACAACTAAATTAAATTCAATATAATTGAAAGATTGAGGACTACTTTATAATTTTGCATGGCCAACACACTTTTTGAGGTAAAGAGAGAAAAGAGGAGGAATAATAAAGATTATCACTGGAGCTCCGCTGTGGCCTTGCGGTTGACACGCGCCAGCCCACTGTGTAAAGGGTGGCACATCACTTTGGATGTCGTCCTTGAAGGTGACCAACAGCCATCGAGGGCACCACATGCTTTGTTCGAGGGGCGCAGACACCTATCACCTGTTGAGCACGTGCCAATCAATTTTTTTATTTATATATAAAAAGATCATCATACCCTTGATTCCACGTGATAATTGCAAAAAAACAAGGGCAAAAAACTGAAAATATCCCTTTACCTTAGGTAAAAAAAAGTTGGCCCAAGAGTTACGGGATAATTAGACTATATAAAAAATATGAAATTTCAAAAAAGCTCCTAAACATTAGGTGTGTATTTTTTTTATCTTTCAAGAATATAGGATTAATTACACTATATATAATCCACATTAAAACATCGAAACTTTTTAATTTTATTTGTAATAACTAATTAAACCTCAACAAATTTTTTTTTTATCCCTTTGTAGTATTTGTCAGCTACCGAGCCCATTCAGAGTTCTTCACGGGTCTCCATAGCTTTTGCTTTGGGTCACGACGTTAAATATTTCTGATGAATACGTGGTTTTGTTTTAGAAACAAAAAGAAGTCCATTACTAATTCTTTATTTGCATGCGAAAAGATTTAAATACAAATATAAATAAATTATTCATAGACTACAATACTAGCTAGTTCATCATTTATTTAGTTAATTCATAAAGTAGGAAGCTTGCCAATAATATACAAATAAATTATTTCACTCATGTCGCGTTATGCATACAATCCCTAATTCTATAGAGTAATAGATTCTTGTCTTCCTACTCCCACGACAACCTAAAATGAAACCAGCAGGTGGGTTTCTTAGGGGACTGTTTGGACCTCTCGAGCATCCATGACAAAATCACCCCCCTATCAAAGTTGTTTCACCCTAACTAATTAAACCCACCGTGATTTTCACTTAGCCTTTGACATACAAAACTTTCCTATTCACCTCAATCCTTAGGTGCCATCATTTTATTTTTAATCCTTTGTTTGAATTGTTTTTCTTTCTACCAAAACCATATACATATTTTCTTTATCTCACAAATAATATCTATTTTAGGTTAGGTTTGAGTTAAATTGATAGAATTAATTGGTTTGGAATGGGATGATGTTTAAAAGTCCAATACGATTAGGAATAAAGTTTTACAAGTATTTGGACACTGGATAATTACACATTCATATTAATATTTCATTCTCCAAAGCTTAGGAAGTATATGATTGATAGTAGAAGTTCTAACACCTATAAAATAGTCCTTTTTGATGGGGTTTAGGGACTTTCACATGATATAGTCAATGACTTTTAAGTAAAGGATTGTAATAAATGAAAGAAAAAGCTTTAAATTCCAAGAATAATGGTGTTTGTTCTTATTTTTAATATGATAAATGCTTTGAGAATTAAATAACACTTGGAGAGTAGAAATTGTGAATCTTGAATTTGGTGAGCTCACGAGTCTTGTCATTTTGTGGATAGAAAGAATTATAGAGTTATTTTCTCCCAATGACACTAATTAGGGATAAATATCCATTACATATTATTAATGAGAGGCAAACATCCCTTACATTATTAATGAGATGGAAATGTGGTAGGCCATTGAGAGAGTTTTTATACACCTATACATGTAGGAAGACGAATATTCCTGATATGAATATTTAATGTTAAAAGTTTTAAGAATAAATAAACATAGCCTTGCACTACACCATTAAACAGTTTTACCGACGGACTAATTCCGTCGGTGTAAGGCATGAAATCCATCGGTAAAATTATTATCGACGGTCTCACCAACGACCTTAGGCCGTTGGTATACTAATCATCGGTAATTTCCCTTTTTCATTGCTAATTCTGTCGGAAATAAAAAAAACCAACCATCGATGGTCTTACAGACGGACACGCGCGATAAAAAAAAAATTTTCCTGCGAGAACATTACTGACGGACTACACCCGTCTGAATTTTCAACGGTAATTACCGACGGATAGTCCGTCAGTAATAGTTATGGTAAACATCGATGGAAATATTCTGTCAGTAATTATGACATGGGTGGTAATTGTTTGACAACTCTCGGTGAAATACCGACGGCAGAGAGTCGTTGGTATGTATTTAAAATATTTATATAAAAATAATATATTAATAGTAAAAAAGCTTAATAAACAAATAAAATTGGATTAAACATTAAAAATATAAAAATAATGTTAAATAATATTCATCCAAATATTCATTACAAATTTAATGTGTTTAAAAAACAAAATTAAACTAGAATAACGGCGGAGCTGGAGGAGGAAGAGGAGGAGGAGGAGGAAGCTGGTTGTTCCCGGGACCGTACGACCAAAAAGGAGCTGCATATGTATCTTCACCCATCCTTGATCTCATTTCCATGACCATTTGACGGAGCTGATCATAATTCGTTGAGAGTTGTTGATATTTTTATTTCAAGGCAACGATTGAGATACTACGGGCCGACCGCAAGTTTTTGGCCGTAGTGTTGGAGAGCCCGTAGACCCGATTTTTTTCGGGTCCACCAGACGATCCCACTTCCATCTACAAATCCAGATCGAAATCTGGATGGGTCGAAGGATTGTCCCCATATCTCTCCCTCAACCGGCTATTATAGGTCTCCTGAAAATTTTTTAAAAATCATCATATTCAATTCAATAAAATAATAACTTACAAAATAAAATGATTGAACGAACATACCACGAAGTGCTGAGCATGGTTGTCCATGAATTGCTGCACCCTTTTTTGGCGGTCTTGACTCCGCACATGCGTCGCTACAAACAGCTCCATTGAACTCGGTTCACGTCCAAGAGACGCAGCCTGTAAGGAAAAAATAGGTTGCAAGTTAAATATATTATAAGGAACGAAAAATTAATCAATGATATATTTCATTAAAATTAATCTTACCATCCGCTTTGCATGTGCGCTGAATGGGACGGAGCCACCGGTGTGTGTGGTCATCGAACCATGAATTTTCCGGTTCTGGTTGTTGGTGCCAGACTGTGAGCACCGTGGGAACCGCTCTACGGTCACGTGCTCAATATATGCCGTTCATATTTTTCCCGAGATGAATGGCGGTTTGAATTCCCGCCAAACCACCACTTTATTTCATCCTTCAAGACCGTTATCCCTCGCATGTCTTTTTGATTTTTTTTTGGTGTCATACCAAAAATCACGCAACCTACTTCCATAGTAACAAATTAGAATTTAGAACATAAAATTATAAAAAATAAATATTATTTTCGATATTACCTAGTTGCCGCGTGATTCTCCCATACCCTCCTCACAACATTGTTGTTCGCCCTATCCCACTCAAATTTGTTCTGTGTATATAAATAATTCATATAAAATAAAAATAGAACAAGATATAAAATTATAAAAATAATTTATTAAAAATAAACTGGAAATTAAAAGTTAACACCGACCTAAAATCGCTGAAACCATGCATCGATAGTAGGTCACCACTAAGGATATCTGGAAACCTGACTCCATTGAAACAATGGAATCTCCATCGACGATTTAAACGCCAATGTTATTGTCCTTGCAGCCTCAATGTTTATAAACTTGAAATTATATATATATATATATATATATATATATATATATATATATATATATATATATATATATATATTAATTAGTTGTTCATAAATTATGTTATAAGTATATAAAAAAACTAAAACCTAAACAAACTTACATTGAGAGGTCATCCTTCCATTGTGCCTGGTACTTGCGGGTGAATTGACCCCGATGTGAAGGCACACCACTTTTGCTCTGTGAAACCGCGCTAGAAGAGGCAGCATCACAAGTTGGCGCAGATTCCTCACCGTGATCAGCACCTAAGGATACGTCCTTCTCGCTGCTAGAAGAACTAGCTGCAACTATCTGCTGACGACGTGCTGTAGATTTCATTCTACGCATCTACACAAATTTATACGAATAATTACATCATTAACTTCAATTATTTTAAATTTTTTTGGCAGCACCTCCCCTATACTGAAGACTACCCACAGTTTTCAAACCTGCAAATCTTTACAATAACCACAAACCAATTGACTCCAGCAACATCATATATACAACCTAACATCTATAGAAATTCAATCATTTAAAAAAATTCGACAGCACCTCCCCAATATTAGAGACTACCCACAGTTTTCATACTTATAAATATTGATAATTACACAAATATTGCAAAATCAACTCTATACAACCTAACATATACAACCTAATATTTATAGAAATTCAACATCTACATAATTTCAAGTAACATCAATACAAATTCATAAATAACAATTAAAATTAATCAAAATAATAAACAACATAACAAACAATAATATCCTAAATTAAGATAAACTAATTAAATTTAATTCTATATTTCAATTAACATTTAAAACATAAATTCAACAATAACAATTATAACAATACAAATAATAATATCCTAAATTAAGATAAACTAATTAAATTTAATTCTATATATCAATTAACATTTAAAACATAAATTCAACAATAACAATTATGACAATACAAAATAATATCATAAAATTAATAAATAAAATGAAAAAACTAAAGAACACTACACAAAACATCCTAAACACAAAACAAACAGTACACAAAACTAAAAAACACTACATAAATTCAAAATAAATTTAGGAATAAAAAATGCTTACCTTAATAGTGTGTTGATTTTAAGATTTTATCTACAAACAATACACAAAACAAAGAACACCAAAAAAATAATCATAATTAAAATAAAATAAAATACAAAGACAAATAAAAAAGAATACATATATTTTAATATGTTTAAAACTACCACCAAAACAATAAAATCTCTTCCAAAAACTAAATACAAACGGAGAGGAGAAGAGAAATGGAGATGAAGAGCCGAGAGAAAAAATGAACCAAATGGGGGGAGGGGGGTATTATATAGCAATTTTTCCAACAGTATTACTGACGGACATTTATTATTGTCGGTGGCATTAAATTCCATCGGTAATTAATTGATATTCGCACCAAAAAAATTTAAAAATCCCGCCATACTTTTTGATCTGTCGGCTACTGACGGTTATTTCGTCGGTAAACATGCCTACACATCCGTCGGTAAACGTGCCGACCAACCACACCTTTGACATGCATGCGCTTCGGGATGTGTGTAAACCGTCGGTGATGATTCATCGGTGATGCCGTCGATGATTGTGACACAATTCCGTGAATGTTTTTCAACTCTCTGTGAAATACCGATGGGTGAAGTTCGTCGGTATTGCCGTCGGTGATTGTGGCACAATTCAGTATATTATTTTCAACTCTCTGTGAAATACCAACGGGTTCCAGTCCATCAGTGTACCCGTCGGTGAAATCGTCAATATTTCTTATTTTTTATCTATCCCCTATACAAAATCTTGAATTGCAAACTTACAAGACACACAGCACAATAACAAGAGCTGACAATTAAAGAAGAATAAATATTTCATGTTCCAAAATATTACATTATAAAAATAAGGCTTTACATCATGTTTAGTTAATCAGAATTTTCATCCTCGTCCTCAATTGAATTGTTATCATCAGCTTCATCGCACTCTTCAATGTGGTTATCATCTTCTTCATCAACATTCTCTTTTCCACTAGTAGAGCTCAAAACAGCATTCACTCCTTTGCATCAACATCAACAAGACTATCCTTGAAAACACGAAAATTCAAATTTTCTTCTAAGTCAATCGAAGGAGCAACTCTATATGGTTCAACCAACTCACTAGCTTGAAAGACTTCATCTATCACACTTGTGTCTTCGTTCTCATCCTGAACAACCTTGACACGACCTTTGGGTTTTGTTTTTAAAACGGATAACCAATCAATTCTTGATCGGTCCTTTCTAAAGGAAATGGTGTATGTGTAATAAACTTGTTGGCATTGCTTTGCGAAAACAAAGACGTCGTTTACGTTACGGTGTCTAGCTTTTGAGTTGATTTCAACGAGACCATAGTAAGGATCTACTCTGATTCCTCTGTTAGTTGTGCCATACCAATAGCATTGGAATAAAAATACTTCTGCTCGCTATGATATTGCATTTCGATGACCTCTTCCAATCTACCGTAGTAGTCAACTTCAAACTCACTAGAAGTCGATCCCTTAATACAAACACCGCTGTTGTATGTATTTCTTCCATGCCTGTATTCTTCAGTATGAAAGACATATCCATTGAAAAAATACACATTATAGCACTTGACTTTTCTTTTAGGGCCCATGCTTAGTAAAGACAGTGATATAGCATCACTACCTCCCATTTGATAAACCTTGTAAATTAAATACAACAATAATCAATAAATGGATATCATGTAATATTAATGTACAATTAATTATATTGCAAGAAATAATGAGTTTGTGATAGGACTTATATGTGTTCTAAATCATGTGGCAAATTGTTCATCTTGTAATTAAAAGATCTGTGATTCGGTCAGCTGTGAGTTATTGGACAGTAAGTATCGTCGATGTTGCCTGCAAGGTTGTTCCAAATTATATGAGTTTATGGTATCACAAAACATAAATAGTACACTCTTGATGAAGTTTAAGTCGAACATCTACTTACTTAATAAAAGGTCTCAGCTCATCACAGTTAAATAGGACATAATTGTGTGCTTGTCTGAACTCTATTTCAGACAAATATCTTCCCCTAACGACATTTTTAGGTGTTGGTTGTCCAGGATTGAAGAATATTGACAAGTTTCCATTTGAAGGCACTTCACCACCATCATCATGCCGTGGAACACGGTTGATCCTCGTTCTTAAATGAGGTTCGAAATAGTATGAGATAAATGTTGAGATCTCCTCAACAATATAGGCCTCACATATTGACGCCTCAATATGCGCCTTGTTCTTAACTTTTTTTTTTTTAAGATTGAACAAGTACCTGCATATATATATATATATATATATATATATATATATATATATAATTAATAAAAAATTATCAATTAAAAAAATTAAAAAACATTTAATTATGAATTACATAGCTCGTGTAATATCTAACCTCTCGAATGGATACATCCATCCGTACTGGACTGGTCCTCTAACTTTTACCTCAAACGGTAAATGTACGGGTAGATGCTCCATTGAGTCAAAAAATAATGGAGGGAATATTATCTCAAGTTTGCATATTGTCTCAACGATATTCGTTTCAAGCCTTTTAATGTGATCAACATTCACCTTACTGGAGCATATATCTCTAAAGAAATGACTGATCTCCATCAGTGCATCCCATATCCTTTTTGGCAACAAATCACAAAAAGCTAATGGGATGAGTGTTTGTGTAAACACTTGGCATTCATGACTCTTCATTCCATATAATCTGCATTTCTCCGTATTAACCAGCCTTGATATGTTTGAGGCATGTCCATCGGGGAAACGCAGACTCTTAAGCCATTTGTAGACTAGTAGTTGTGCGTTTTTCTCTAATACGAAGCTTGCTCTTGGTTTTACGACCCGTGACCCATCACAAACCAACTCCATATTTTTACGGTTACAGAACATCACTACATCCAATCTAGCCTTGATGTTGTCCTTTGTCTTCCCCTTCATATCCATGACGGTGTTTAAAATGTTCTCAAACATGTTCTTTTCAATGTGCATGACATCAAGGTTATGGCGGAGAATATTGGTCTTCCAATAAGGAAGCTCCCAAAAGATACTTCGCTTCACTCAGTTATGGGTCAAACCAAAACCAGGAAACTTTTGCTTACCTGATTGAAGACCAAACACAATGTCACCGTACTCTGACACAACATTAAGCAATTCTTCAACGGAAAGACGCGGGGGTGCAACATCTTCTTCAACTCTGCCAACAAAGAAATCATTTCTGTTCTTTCTGTACCTGTGATTCGGTAGTAAGAAACGACGGTGATAGTAAAAAAAAGAAGCTTTACCCTCGTTTGTTAGCGTAAATGCCTTGTTGTTCTCCATACAGTATGGACACGCTAGTTTTCCATGCGTGCTCCAACCAGAAACCATTCCATAAGCTGGGAAATCATTGATAGTCCACATCAAAGCCGCTCTCATAACAAAATTCTATTTCCTCGAGATGTCATAAGTCAAAGCTTTAGAGGACCACAACTGCGTCAACTCATCAATCAACGGACGAAGATAAACATCTATATTCCGCCCCGGACTGCTCGGATCTGGTATGACCATAGATAAAAACATGAACTTCGGCCTCATACACATCCCCGGTGGCAAGTTATAAACCGTCTGTATGACCGGCCAACAAGAATAAGGAGCAGCAAATGACCCAAATGGGTTGAATCCATCTGTACACAACCCAAGATGCACACTGTTAAAGTGTTTCCAGGCTTCACCATCAGAAGGATGCACCATCACTTCATCAACCGCATGATGTGATTGGTGCCATGTCATATGCTTAGCCGTCCTTGGTGACATGAATAACCTCTGCAGTCTAGGTGTGATTGAGAAGTATCTAAGTTTTTTATATGCCACGAGAGTCTTCTGTCTACTAGTTCTAGGTTTGTAACGGGAATGCCCACATGTCATGCACTCGGTTAGCTTAGCATTTTCAAGGTAGTATAACATGCAGAAGTTAGGGCACATGTCAATTTTCTGGTATCCTAAACTGAGGGGTGTCATCATGGATTTGGCAACATATAAGTTCTCTTTTAGCCTGTTCCCTTCAGGTAAAATGCTTCTTGCCCATTCGATAATCTTCTCATAACCAGCCTCACTCAACTCGTGATCTGACTTGATGGTGAACACTTGTGCTACGGCCGATAATTTACCGTGGTTCGTGCAGCCATCTCATAATGGTTCATCAGAAACTTTCAACAGATCAAAAAACCTTGCTGCATCTGCATTAGGTTCTTCTTCTATGATTGGACATTCACTAACATTACCTTGACTCATTCTCATTGCATCCATAACCATATTCCTGTAAGGATTACTGTTCTCATTTCCAACTTCATGCATGTTGCTAGCACTAGAAGTTGACCCAATCACCCATTCTTTTATGCTCTGATTAGGAACAAATAGTTCTCCGTGTGCATACCAACACAGGTAATCCTCCATGAACCCTTTCGTTAGAAGATGCATCGTTATAACATCTTGATGCAGAAACTTTAAATTTGTACATTTCCTGCATGGACACCTAATATCGCCATCAGTAAAATTCCTCGGGATAGATGTTGCGAAATTAATAAAACCCTAAACACCATTACAATAATCCATCCTCCGCAATCCTTGGGGTGAGTCTCGATTCATCCATGAACGATCATCCATGACTTCTATTGAACCTCTATAAAACATAACAAAAATATTGGTTTTCCCCGACATTATCCAACAAACTAAAAAATACTTATGTTAAATATTCATTATCAATTATCAACTATCAACGTTTATACATATAAATTTATACATATATAAATTTATGAAAATCATAACTTCGCAATAGAATTGATAACAATTAAAACAGACCCGTTAAACAAGCTATTATTTATGTCATCACAACACATCTAATTTGGTGTAATTCAAACAAAATTTCAATAATTTACAAACAAATATAATTTGACAAAATCTAAAACAAACTATAACAACTACAAAATTATACATTCATACTATAAGTTTCTTTGACAAATAACAATCAAACAAGTACATACGTTAACAAAATACATATACTAAAAAAGCAATAAAATTCACATTTAAATGTTAAAACTAAAAAGGATAGATTTACTTACAAAAAATAATAAAATCCACAAGAACAGATGTTGTGACCACGTACAAAAGTATAAGAAACTTGAGTGCTTATGTTAAGAAGAGTGGAGAGTTGGGATGGGTGGTTGGCTGTAGTTTGGGAGGGGAGAGGTGGGATGGGAAAGAAAAAGAGGAAAAAGAAGGATAAACAGAGGAAGAGAGTGTCAGCAAAGTGGGTATATAATGGCTTTTATCTATGGAATCACCGACGAACAAGTTTTGTTGGTGATTCCATCGATGATTCCGCCGGTGAAAGTGCCACGTCACTGTATGACTATCTCGGTTTGAATCCCTCGGTTATCCCATCGGTAAAATCATCTGAAATAAATCCACGTCATCACACCGTTGCAACTTTCCAAAAAAACTGTATCGGTCATCGGCGATATGGTCGGTATATACTGATAGATTTGGAGAAGAAATTATTTCCGTTGGTAAAAAGTACCGATGAAAAAATTCCGTTGGTTTTTGCTACTTTTTTGGTTGTGTTATGACCTTAACATGAGTCCATGACGACCTCCAGACCAATTAGGCTTGGCATGTAATCAAGCTCAAAGGTGATGGGATTGACAACTTGTTAAACCCATGTTCGCTTGGACGTAGCACGTGGTTGAGTCCAAGTTTTTAAGGTATGGTAGCTTGCCAGACCCATTTTTATTTGGGCTTAGCACATGGTTGAATCTAAGTATATTGGGTCTGATAGCTCACCAAACCCATGTTTACTGAAGTTTAACATGCGGCTGAAATCAAGTATGTTAGGTATGATAGCTTGCCAAACCCACGTTTACTTAGGCTCAACACGTGGCCAAACCCAAGTTGGGTCTGATAGCTTGTCAGACTTATATGTTAGTGGGTTACCACTATGTTATTGAACATTTTTAGACAAAAGTTTAGGCTTTTTCACAAAGCGTAAAAAATATTGTTTCATTAGTTGCCCCCAAAGTCTTTAAGCATTCCATGTGAAAAGACTTGAAAAACCTTTTGGGAGACAGTTGATCAAATTTGTCTTGTCTTCCCTAGAAATGTGGTGCCTCCCCATATTGATTGTAAATGCTGCTAGAGGTGGCTACATAATCTTTTTGAAAAGACCATTCGATGATGTGTGATCAATGCAATAGGCGTTTAACCTTCCTAGAGTTATGGTATGGTGCCACATGTCCTTCATTCATTGGTGGGAGTGAGAGGCGGTGACCTATATAAACCCTTTTCTCTTTCGATCCTTTTTTTTTTTTTTACTTTTGCTAGAAACTCTATTTGAACTTTTTGTAATAGGAGTCCTAAATGAGAATATCAAGTTTTTTTTTTTTTTTATCTTCTGAAGAAGAGTCTTCTTTTAGGTAAACACATAACTTGATTTGTTTCTTTCTTTGTTTCACATCTCATTCTTGTCAAAAATGAGTTATAGAAAAGGCAAGAAGGTTGTATCCTCTAAGGGAGATTTTAGTTTTAAACCTGAAATTGAAATCGCTCGTCAGGGGCCAATTTCCATTAGAATAGGCCTTAGACCAAAACATGATTATGCTTAACCCTCCTCCATTGAGCAAGGGGACAAAATTGTCCTTAATGAGGCTTCAGACCTTAGGCGACAACTAAAGTTACCCAAGGCTTCTCTAGACGAGAAGCAAAGCATAATATCGTATGAATAATTGTTATTTGCCAACTCTAGGAAACTAAAGGACTTTATGGTACTATTGCCTGAGGTGGATTATTGGGTTACCCAAGTCACCAGCAAACCTATTGGGGGCAATTTTATCATTATTGCCCCTATGTGCTTGTACGAGTTTGAATACTCATTTTTGATGTAAGGGTTTATAAGGGATGTTTTTCATTTTTACAATTTGAGTCCGACTTATCTCTACTCCAACGATTGGACCACCTTGTCTACTTTTAATAAGTTATTGGGGATCCATAAATTAGAGCCATTGATTAACATATTTAGACATTGCTACATGTTATTCAACATTTTTCATCTCATGGTTCTTTACCTTTTCTACCAGGCTAAAAGGGCATATGAAAGGTACTTTCTAAGGTAAGTCTGCTCATGTAAAGAGGTGGATGAGGAAATGGGTACTAGTGAAATTTGATGGTGTGGATCAACCTCATTTGGGCTACACTACTATCTAGGGTTGCTCTTACTTTTTGAGAGTGCTCCTTGGTTGGTGTGAACGAAAAGCCTAACCTTAAAAAGATGGAGAAGAGACCATACAATAGGCTACATCAGCTTCAGACAAAGTACGACATCAACTGCATAGCTTAAAGACTCAATCACCTTTTTGATACTATTATACCATTTTCTCAATCTTTTATCTTAATTTAGCATGTTATTCATCACTGTCCTTTTCCTTGTACAAGATCTTTTGCAAAAACAATTGACTTAGAGTTCAATGAGTCCACACCATTTATGCCTAACAACATGACCACTCAAACATGAAACCGTGCCTCTTTGTCTGATGATTTTTCTACTTCTCTCTCAGAGGAATTCCTTACATCTAGGAAAATATATACAGAAAAAACTCTTATGGATGTTGAGGGGCTCTTAATGGCCGAGTTTTCTCATTTAGAGGACATTATTTTAGCCTCAAGTTATTATAACGGGAGTCAAACTATAAAGGGGAGTCGATCTCCAATATTAAGGCGTCCCAAGACACATACTCCTACCTCGATCATCCTTGATGCTGCCTCTTGCTAAAATAAGCGAAGGGTCTCAATCACTTCTAACTCTGATATGGAAGCGATTACACCTTCCACTAGCACTCTAGCTGCACCTAACCCAGTTCCTAAACTCGCTGGGTGACACGACCAAAAGATTGATGTCTTCTCCCAATTGCAGGAGTGTCGAAGTAATAAATAACCCGGCAAGACCGGGGTCGAACCACAAGGAGGTTAATTGTATAAATTATAGTTAACATCAACACAATAACAACAACAATAATAGTAATAATAATAATAATAATAAAGAAGAAGAAGAAGTTGATGAGAACTTTGAGATGGAAGATTAACATAAAGATTCAACAATGATAACAACACATGTCAAGGTTAGAGGATCCACTAATGGTATTTCAAACAAGTATAGTATAAACTTTTATTATTCAATTGGAAACCACACACAAAGGAGGTTCCAATCAGA
>Ga0325414_1004329_pt1 | contig 14833 bp, 12 predicted proteins | sample PopdelMetagenome_8_FD_206183 | JGI IMG/M metagenome (GOLD analysis project Ga0325414, IMG submission 206183) | Populus deltoides microbial communities from Bellville, Georgia, United States - Leaf-PdKOR-R3 | ecosystem: Host-associated > Plants > Phyllosphere > Phylloplane/Leaf | place: USA...
AAAATCTTAAAAAGAGAACATCTTTATGTGATGTAATAAGTTAGGTGTGGATTCATCAAGTGACAATTGTACCATTTAACTTGGGCTAGTGAAAGAATATAATACTCAAGTATGATTTGACACTTGAGATGTTAATATAAGCTTGTTAAATCACATTCAAAATTGAGTTTGTAATTCTTCTTTTATCTTTTATTTTAAACACTTTAATTATATTGTTGGTTATTGTATTAAATTAAATTAAATTAAATTGCATTATTTTTTAATATTAGTGGAACACTTAATTCATCATATACGTGTTATTGTTGCTTTAATTATAGAACAATATGTTTTACTGCAAATTTCAGCGGCTTTGATTAATGAATAAACATTGAGTTTTGCTCCTGTAAATATATTTTTTTACTAAGACAAATATCACAAATTGACTTATTAATTATAACTGGCCTTGTGATATTTTTTTTATGTTTCCAATTCTTCAGTTATTATAATTAATAATAGGTTCAAATTTAATTTCCAATATATTTCATTATGAGGTACATAATTATCTTTGAATTAAGATTTTTTTTTTTATATTTTTAACTTTTTGTGTTTGTCATCTTCTCAGTTGGTGGTTTCTGAATTATATATTCACGGATTCACATCACCAACAAACCTTCCACTTTTCACTTCTCGGGAAGAGGAATGAGAGGGAGAAATACCTAGTTCTCAAGCTATCCTTTGTATTTGGAAGGACAACCTCAGCTGGAACCCAAGAAGGCACTGGATAACCAAGAGAGCGAGTCACTAGATGGAAGAACCCAATATAATTATCCGTACGCTGACACATTCAAAATGATGAAGATGCGTTTTGGGTATGTGAAGATTGGCTCGGAGAAACCTACCGCCACCTTGGGGATAAGATTTGCTAAAAAAATATCCCCATGTGAATTTGAAAAGCATTATCACAGATCAATTTGTCTTTTGATGTCTCTTCGTCCTTGAGAGGCTCAGAGTACCTCAAATCAATCCAGAAATTTTATTTTTTTTCTTTCTAGTCCCTTCTTTTTAGTCTTTATATAGTCTTCAATATAAATTCAATTTAATCCCTTGCATCTTTGAAATTATGACACCCCACAGCATAAATACGAAGATACCTTCACCATTAAAAGAACAATCATAGCGCCCCTCGATTAACGTAAATTGAATAGGAAACGGGAAAGGAGCATCCAAAGTTCGACCAATAGTTGAGCAAAACTGGTTTGGCTTTGTTTTTTGTTCGAATATAAACGAATAAAGATCGACCAACAGGGAGAACAATGATGCTACAGAAAACACGCTGAAGCATCATCTTGTCTGGTTAGGCAAAGGAATAAAAAGAAAAAGGTAAATGGATCATTTGTTCGTTGCAAATACTGTTTAGCTGCTTGCCCTGAGATCCCATGACTGAGAACCTCTACCGGGACCGGTTTCACCTCGCCGTACATGCTCGCTGGAAACGGGTGCGGTGCCGTCTAGTCAAGGTGGAAGCCCACCTTTCGGCTAGACGTCTTTGGGTTCTTTTCCGCCCCTGTGTGATGCAATGTTCGGTCAACATCCTCTGTCTTCAGAAAAAGTAATTTGCTCTTTTACCAAAAGAAAACGACAGATTCTAGTAACCACCAGTATGCAAAGAAACGCATTGCCAATTATTTCTTTTCCCCTGTTAAATTAACTTTTCATTTAAGATTTTTTGTTTTTATGTTTTAAAAATATTTTTGATAAAATTTAAATATTTTTTATTTTTTTATTAATTTTAAATTAATATATTTTTAATATATTTTTAATTATTTTAATGTGCTAATGTCAAAAATAATTTTTAAAAAATAAAAAAACATCATTAACATGTATTTTAGCATGAAAAGTTATTTGAAAAGCAACCACAATCACACTGTCAAACACACTCTAATTTTAGATGGTTTGATACTGTAATAGTAATTATTTTTTAAATTATATTTTTTTATTAAAAAATATATTAAAATAATATATTTTTTATTTTTTAAAATTTATTTTTAATATTAACATATAAAAAATATTTTTTAAATATAAAGACAAACTGGATAAAGTTCAGTTGTTTCCTATGTAACTTTCTGGTCAAGGAGGTAGGACCAGAAGGAGTCATTCATTAGCATGGCATTCGATGGTTTTATCGCCAGCATGTTTTAGGAGTTCGGTATTATCCTCAAGTAACCATTGGAAGAATAAAAAAAATTGCTTTTATTTTATTTTTTTCGAACTCAGCCATCTTTCTCGTGTCGTCTTTGAAATAGTGATTCGATACTGATATATTGTATTGGGATAAAACCCATTAAGTTATTTAGAACAAACTAGATATGTTCCTCGTACATTGTCACGGACCAAACATTTTTTTTTAATGTAAAGAAAGTGGTAGATTAAAAAAAAATCTTAAATCTTAATTCATTAGTTAAATTGATAATTTAAATATTTACAAAAGAAAACCGACAACATTAAATAAACTTATAAAAAACATAAAAAAATAATATTAAAAAAGATATTAATATCATGGTAAAAAAATTATTTTACTATGTAACTAAGATAAAAAATTAAAATATCAAAAGATGAAAAAGTCTTAATACTATTATAATGAATAGTATTCTGCATTATAGGACACGATAAAACCCATAAAAAAATTAATGTTTTGGATAATAAATATATTCTTTTAATTTTTATAATTTAAAAATATAAAAAATTTATTTAAAAATTGTATTAAAGATATTTATTTTTATATCTTCAACTTTGTTTTTATAAAATTTTATTTTTAATTTTTTTATATTCATTTTTTTATTACATACAAGTTAAAAATATATTTAATAACACATTTAGATTTCATTTTGAATGTGAAATGATAAAACATCAAACTCGTAATTTTTTAAATGATCATAAAAACTATAAAAATCACAGTAAAACGTACCAATCGAATTATAGCATTCCAAGAACATCTCAAATCATTATCAAATTACAAAAAAACACATTAACTGGATAATACACACAAGTGGCAGGATATTTGGTGGGTTTCACCGGCAGTTTTGCCAAAATTTGATTTGTTTTTTTTAATTTTTTTTTGAATTGTTTTAATGTTTTTATATCAAAAATAAATTTTAAAAAAATAATAAAAAATTATTTTAATATATTTTACAAATAAAAAAATAATTAAAAAAACAAACAATATAACTTTCCAAACAGTTCCTAATTCAGATGCCAAATTTTTGTTTTTTAAAAAAGGAAAACCGCCAGCGCCGAGGACTCAGTACCCTCGTCCCTTGTTTTGAGCATCTAACAGTGACAGTTTCCCAATAGCGATCGTTCAAAAAACAAACACGCAATTCTCATTTTCTCCTTCTCAGCTATTTACTATAAATTGCCCTCCTCTTCCTCATCCAAAGTAAGCAACACACACACACACACACACACACACACTCTCTCTCTCTCTCTCTCTCTCTCCCCTCCAATCTACAACCAGTTTTTTAATTCCTGATCACCCAGACCATACTAGTCCATACAGCTTCTTCTTTGATCGATCATGGCAAACCCTAAGCTTGAAAGAATTCCCAGCATGAGGGAGCGCGTGCAGGACACTCTCTCCGCTCACCGTAACGTGCTTGTCTCTCTCCTCTCCAGGTTTCTACCATCATTTCTCTCTCTCTCTCTCTCTCTCTCTCTCTCTTGTTTTACAGGAAGTAGTAACTTTTTTATTGGTATTGTGGAAGGAAGGTATGTGGAGCAGGGAAAAGGAATTCTGCATCCGAATAATCTGATAGATGAACTGGACAATATCGTGTGCGATGATGCAGCAAGGCTGAGTCTCAAAGATGGTCCATTTAGTGAAGTCCTCAAAGCTGCGCAAGTCAGTCCATTTTCTTTTTATTTAGTTACTGATTGTTATAATTTATGCGTGTTCTTAGTTAGTTGCTTTGGGATTTTTTTTTGTTTGTGAATTTTACAAAGCTTGCAACAAATTATTGCTTGGGATTATAATTTTTCTTTTTATTATGTTCTTCTTTTTTGAAAAAAAAATGTATTGATGGTGATATGTATAGGAAGCCATAGTTCTGCCTCCTTTTGTGGCCGTATCAATTCGTCCGAGACCTGGAGTTTGGGAATATGTACGTGTTGATGTCTCCCAACTGAATGTGGAGGAATTGACTGTTTCACAATATCTTCGTTTCAAAGAAGAACTTGTTGATGGCCCGTAAGCATCTTCGCACTCTTTCTTTTCCTTTTATGGTGAAATTATTGGTTTACTTTTTATCATATCGCTACAGAACATCTCATGTATCCATGACTCTGTTTTGTTTATTTATTATTTTTTTGTGGTCACTTTCTTACTAAAAATCTTTGGGTTATTTATGTGCATGATTGTTTATGTTTTTGGTTTTTTTTTTTTCATTACTTCTCTTTGGGTCATTGATTAACGACCTCTTTGTTATTTTTTTGAATAGATCTAATGACCCTTATGTGCTTGAGCTTGATTTTGAACCCTTCAATGCCGCTTTTCCTCGTCCCACCCGGTCATCATCAATTGGCAACGGTGTTCAGTACCTCAACCGACATCTTTCTTCAAATATGTTTCGTAATAAAGACACTTTGGAACCTTTACTTGATTTCCTCCGAGTCCACAAATACAAAGGGCATGTAAGTATGTCGTGGAAGGGCCTCCTTTAAGAGTGCCTATCACTTCCAGATTTAGTCATTTATCCTCCATGTTATTGTTGATTGTTATTGCACATTCAGAATTTATTATAATGGTATTCACATGGCTTGGGTTTAAAACATGTGGAAGAAGGATGATGGGAATAGTACTTAGTATGGGGTTTCAGTGGAGCTAAATGATTGAATTAAGGATTATTTGCAGGCCTTAATGTTGAATGATCGGATAAAAAGTGTATCCCGACTTCAGTCTGCTCTTCTTAAGGCAGAAGAGTATATTTCGAAGCTTCCTTCTGAAACACTGTACACTGAGTTTGAATATACGTAAGGATCTTGTATCTTTGATTCGTTGGAGTATGTTAACAGTGAAATTAATTTGTTGAACACTCTTTGTACGTGCCTAAAGATTTTCTTTTCTTGTTTCACTCTGATTCAGCTTTCAGGGAATGGGTTTTGAGAGAGGGTGGGGTGATACTGCAGCTCGGGTACTGGAGATGATGCATCTTCTCTTGGACATACTCCAAGCTCCTGATCCCTCAACTTTAGAGACATTCCTTGGGAGAGTACCAATGGTGTTCAATGTTGTTATTTTGTCTCCACATGGATACTTTGGGCAAGCAAATGTTTTAGGTTTGCCTGACACTGGTGGGCAGGTATGTATGGCTTTCTTTCAACCTTCAATGTTTTCTTTTTTACATCTCTGCAGCGTGCAGAACAAATACTTATTTATGCTGCATGGTTATTTCCTTTATTAAGACAGTTAGTTTCTAATGTACTTCTAGATTGTGTATATCCTGGACCAAGTTCGCGCTCTGGAGAATGAAATGCTCCTTAGAATACAGCAGCAGGGATTGGACTTTAAGCCTAAGATTCTAATTGTAAGTGCATTTATGCTTATCTTGGGTCCAATGCTTCAACTATTTCACTTTGATAGCTGTTGATTGTCCCTCTTTCTGTAATACATTTTCCATCGATTCTTGAAGGTTACCAGGTTAATTCCTGATTCAAAAGGGACTAGCTGCAACCAGAGGCTGGAAAGAGTCAGTGGAACGGAACACACTCACATTCTGCGAGTACCATTTAGATCAGAGCATGGGATTCTCCGTAAATGGATCTCAAGGTTTGATGTGTGGCCATATTTGGAGACATTTGCTGAGGTAGAAAATGGTTATCCTATATCATTATAAAGTTCAAGTACCATTCATGGTTCTTATTTTTGTTTTTATTATTATTATCAAATCTTGATAACACTGTAATCAAATTTTTTGACATGCTCATAGTTTCATGGTATCCATATAATTAATGAGTATCATGTGTCAAGATTTTCACTTTTATCATCAGTTAAACATATCTGCAGTCCTTTGACAATTTTCCATTTTCATTAGACTACATCTTATGCTCTATTTTTGTATTACCATTGCACTGATGCAGCTGTCAATTTACTGCCTCTTCCTTTTACCATCATCACCTCCTTTCTCCTTAATGTACATGTAGCTTAAGCATAAAGTTTTAAATTATTTTTCATTTATTCATTTTTGTGGCTCTCTCAATTCTTTTTGGTTATACCATTATAATCAGGATGCAGCCAGTGAAATTGTAGCTGAGTTACAGGGCATTCCTGATTTTATTATAGGCAACTACAGTGATGGGAACCTCGTTGCGTCTTTATTGGCTTACAAGATGGGTGTCACACAGGTTTGCTATGATTGGTATCTTTAAATATGAATTACAGTCCCACGGATCATTTACCGAAAGGAGTGTTTACATTTTTTAAGTTTTGAAATTTGCAGTGCACTATTGCCCATGCCTTGGAGAAAACAAAGTATCCTGATTCAGATATTTATTGGAAAAAATTTGATGATAAATACCACTTCTCATGTCAATTCACTGCTGACGTATTAGCCATGAATAATGCTGATTTTATCATCACAAGTACGTATCAAGAGATTGCAGGAACGTAAGTGTTACCCTTTAATCCACCAACTTTCATGTGTTGGCTTATAATTGCTTATGCAATCAGATATGATGATTATGGATTTATTATCCACTTTTTTACAAGAACTCTTTGGAGATTGGGTTTTTTAGTGTTCAAATTCTTGCTTTCAAAACTTAAAACGTGAAGGATCTTGCAGTGCTCCTGTTAACTATTGTACAAAACTGGCAGAAAAAAATGGTAGATTAAGTTTATTTCAGGAAAGTTTTCAGAGGTGTTGTATTTTGTAGATAACATCCATGAGATTGTCCTCATGTAGATATGAATTTTGTGTTTAACTCTGTTTCTTTGTGCTTGATGTTCAGCTGGGTCTCCAATTGTCCAAACTTAACATGATATTACATTAGAATATATGCTGTCACTTGAATTAGTTTATTTTGGAAATTACACTTGCTGAAATTGATCTTACAACTTTGTCATTTCGTGTAGATGTTTAAGTGATTCTTGTCAAACAATCGCTTCACTTGTTGTATGCTTGTTTGTTCATTCAGGAAGACTACTGTTGGTCAGTATGAGAGCCACACTGCTTTCACTCTTCCAGGGCTATATCGGGTTGTTCATGGCATTAATGTATTTGATACAAAGTTCAATATCGTCTCGCCTGGGGCTGATATGGACATTTACTTCCCATACTCTGACAAGCAGAAAAGACTTACAACCCTACATGGTTCAATAGAAAAGATGTTATATGATTCTGAGCAGACTGACGATTGGATGTGAGTATATTCCTGTGTTACTCTTCAAGAACAATATTCAATTATATAATTGGAAATTTAGAATATGAAGATCAGGCTTAGGCGTGTTTATGAAATCTGATTGTTCATTTATATTGATGCAGTGGTACACTGACCGATAGGTCAAAGCCCATAATTTTTTCCATGGCAAGGCTGGACCGGGTCAAGAACATATCAGGATTGGTAGAGTGCTATGGTAAGAATACCAGACTGAGGGAGCTGGTGAACCTTGTCGTGGTGGCTGGTTACATTGATGTTAAGAAGTCCAATGACAGGGAAGAAATTCTGGAGATAGAGAAGATGCATGAACTTATGAAGAAATACAAGTTGGATGGACAATTTCGATGGTTAACAGCCCAAACAAATCGAGCACGCAATGGAGAGCTTTATCGCTACATAGCAGACACCAAGGGAGCCTTTGTGCAGGTATAAAGTGCTACTGTGGTCTCTCATCGTGTTAAAGATTTTCTCAGGAATCATAATTGACTTCCCAACCCTCTCCTCCTTCTGTGCCTATTGCAGCCTGCTTTTTACGAAGCCTTTGGACTCACTGTTGTGGAGGCCATGACTTGCGGCCTTCCAACATTTGCCACTTGCCATGGTGGTCCGGCAGAGATTATTGAGCATGGTGTATCAGGATTCCATATGGATCCGTATTATCCTGATCAGGCTGCTGCATCTATGGCAGATTTCTTTGAAAAATGTAGGGACGACCCCAGCTACTGGAAAAAAATATCTGATGCTGGGCTTCAACGGATTTATGAAAGGTTGGTATCTCAATCTGTATTTGGCACCATTAGATTATGCTTTCTGAGGCTCATTTAGATCTTCTGATACTGCAGATATACATGGAAGATTTACTCTGAAAGGCTGATGACATTGGCTGGGGTATATGGTTTTTGGAAGTATGTTTCCAAACTTGAGAGGCGTGAGACCCGAAGATATCTCGAAATGTTCTACATTCTCAAGTTCCGTGATTTGGTGAGTGCTTAACCCTTTTCTAAATAATTATTAGGATAGCTTAACTGGCAATCTAGCTAGTTTATCCTGACCATTTCAGAAGAAACATGGTCTCATAACTGTGCTCTTGGCTCTTCAAATGCAATCTTGGATAGTTCTTCGGAATTCATTTTAATTCCACATTAATGTCTATTTGTTTCGAAAGTTCTAACCAGATGTTCTGTTGTAAGTTCTGTTATTTTTTATTGCTATATGTAGAATTCTGGAATTGTTAGTTCTATGTTCTGTCAAAGTGCAACCTCAAACCCTCAAACATTTGGAATGTCATGTTCATGCTCCTTTTATCTCCAGGTGAAAACTGTACCTTTGTCAATCGATGACCGGCATTAAGCGATTGCTTCCCAAGGAACCGAGACGCCCCCATGAATCAGACGCAGCACTATCACACGGTTATAATGGTACATAAATAAATTCATGCGGGTGGCATGTAGAAAGTTCTGTTGCGTACAATGATCTTTGCAGCTATCTTATGCTGGTTAATGTTTCAAGGAAGGCTGTGTGTATCCATGCTGTTGTGAATAAATAAATTGACTCCCCGAGAGTTGCACTTTGGCCAGCGCTAGTAGGTATGCTTTCCAGCACCAACTTCCTCCAAGTAGGCACTGCTAGATCACCTGGTTCGCTCAAAAATAAAACGTAATAAAGAGAGAATGGCAAACGATGGCACCTCTACCGCGTGCCACCAATTGGTCGGTATAAAGGCCCAATATTTGTACTTTTATCTGTTGTTACTCGTTAAGTGGACAACGAACAGGATTGACATGTTAATCAATCTTTGAGCAAGTCAGTTAACCTCCTGTGAGGGTATGTGTTCTGTCTTCTCTGAACCAACTGAAATATTGATTTTTTTTTTTGTTTTTTTGCGCTCCACAAGCAAGAAGAAATGCACTTGTTCCTTTATTAGTGGTGTTGTAATATTAGGTGATGGATTCATGTTCCAGTAGCTTTCACTTTTGGATGTAAAGGCAGCCAAGCCTTGTGCATGCAAAGCCATTAGGTTCTTCAAGATCTTGGCCTTTCCTAGTTGTAGGCCTCGATGATAATTCAGCTGGAATGAGTCTATGAGGGATGTGTGCAGTTTGCTGTATGGTTGGTGGTTCTTCCTATGTAGCATATTCTATGCTTTTGTTGCCATTATACAAGAATCATTGAGAATTCACGGTTCAGTGTCTGTTTGTTTGTGTGGCCATCCTTTCAAGTCTTAAATAAGTGACATCTATTATTTTGAACGTCCTTGGAGAGTGGAAAAATGGGTGTTGGCTTCTTTAATTCGGATGTTTTTTAAAACTAGCACTGTTTTTTTTAAATTTTAGCTAAAATATCTTTGATAAAGATATGGTAAAATAATATCGGGCTCAATATCTATTGGTTTATATACCATTTGCATGTTCAAATTTTTTCAGGAGGTTATTTTTTTTTTTGAAGTAACAGTAATGAAATCGCTACTCAAACCAGCAAGTCTTTAGAATTTCTTGATTCGGAGCTCTGATTTTGATAATTTTATGATTTTTTTAATGAGTAAATTAACTGATTAATCAGTAATTTAAATAAATATCCCAGAATTATAAGCCGTGATAAACAACATCTATAAAACATCACAATTCACAGCCCCGACATCCAAAATTACGTTATTTCACTCAAGCTTTTTGTTTATGTATGATTTCATCATTTATTTAGATTTTACATGCTAGATGACCGATTTATCCATTGAATTCCTTCTCCCGCACAGACGGTGATATTCTGTCCTGCATTGTAACCAGATGAAGCACTGCCCCCAAGGCCATGGGTCTATCATTGCCGAAGAAAAAAATGGCATGGGTTCTCCTGACACCATCTGACAAGCCTGCAACTCGAACAGATCTTTTTGACTGCAAGAACCACTACCCCCGAACAGTATCACGTGTGCCTGCGAAATTTCTCTCTTTATCTCCTTTCCTTCCCTCGTTTCCTTTCGACGGTCAATTACTCGTAAACTCCATCGACGGAAAAAATATTCGTATGGTACATTATCCACTGATCTGATACTGTTAATTTCTTTTGTTTTCATCCCCTACTTTTTTGCTTGGTAGTTTTGGTTTCAAGGACAAGACATCCCATCTCCTAACATTTTTAATTCTGTCTGTTAGTGGCCCACCTCTTATGAAATTCAGACCGACATAACAGATTTGACCTGAAATCCAGTCACTAGACTGGGTAAAAAATTAGATTAAATAAAAATTTGGCAAAACATGGTAAAAATTTGTTTTTTTTAAATATATTTTTTTAAATTGAATTTTTTTAATGGTTTATTAACTTTTTTTTCAATGAAATCTTTTACTTTATATATTCTATGTTTATAAAAAAAAATTATTTTTTTAATGTTAAATATAAAATAATTTTGGTATAATTTAAACTTAAAAAAGTAACATAATATCTTTTTAATAAAAGATAAAAAAACTTTTGGAATAATTTTTTAAAATTTATTATATATATATATATTTACATGGATGTTTTTTAATTTTTTTATATAAAATATTAAAATTTTAAATATATTATTTTAATTTTTTCAAATTAATCCAAATCAATCCATATAATTTAAAATCCATTCATCCCGGAATTTTGATAATTATTTCTCCCTGAAGTTTGATAATTATTCCTCACTTTAGTCCCACTTTAGTTTCGCTCAACTCTCGACAAAAAAGTCGAGGAGTGGGAGATCATAGAAGCAAAGTTCTTGCATGTTAAACACTAGTGGACATAATACAAGTTCCAAAACGGACTGCCATACTAAAAAACAAGCCCAACGGCTATCCTATTAGGGCCATGTATGCTTGATGACCAATGTGCTTGAAGATTTGGGGCTCGAGCCTTAGGTCTCTTGACCCCTTTAACCACGTTGACATCCAGAATAAGTATTTTAGGACACATAAAAACAAAGCCACTAAAAAACGAGAGACACAGACACCTAAATCTAAATCTAACAAATTGGAGATGCTGCTAGGACTTCGAGCTGGCCGGAAGAGTGCGCGAGATAAGCCAATGCTCCTACCAGGGGTGCGTTAATGTAAGTGGCTGGTTCAGATTGCTCATAGTCTGATCTTTCATCTGGGAACCTGTCATGTTCGTCTGGCCCTCCAACTATTGCACCCACAAGAACGTTGGGGTTTGGGGATTGAGAATTCATCACACTAAAGCCTGAGGTGCATTGGATCTTTCCTGGGTGTGTAGTGATTGACGGTAGAGATGAGCCCCTGTGGTGAATCCTTTGTGGATACCTTGGACCATACCCCACCATGTAGGACATTTTCAATGGGTTGTCTCCAAGAAGATAGTCCACCTGATGACAAAATTTGTTGTGTTACAAAAAATCCCATATAGCAGAATAAATAAGTGCCTTAATATAAGAGATCAATATGGCCTCGAGGATGCTTTTATGGTGCCTGTGACCCATTTGATGTACCTGTTTCTTGGCAATGGTTCGTAGCCTCTTTGGAGTGACAACGGTTCCACCACAGTTTACAACCGTGCGAGCAGAGGTCAAGTACTTGGCATAGGTTAAGAGCAAGAATGAAGTTGAGGTGACGTATTGCATGTTGCTATCACTCATTTTGAACAGCAGCCCGCCTGGAGATCAAGAAAAAAAAAGTAATACTAGCGGTTTAGGAAGAAGGCGGCACCACATTTGGGGAATTGGAAATCAGAGACAGCACTGTGGGGACCTGACCTGGTGTATATTGGGCTGAAGAGAAAGGGGCCCCTGGTATGAGAGAACAGATGAAATTATCTGCATGTCCTTTGTAGTCATGGAGGGATTGCAGTTTTTGAACAAGAAATGCCTGAGACTCAAGGACAATATTAATGATTTCAATTGATAAATCACCATAAAGATGATATTTGACAAACAAATTAAGAACTACAAGTGAGAATGGGAACCTTGGAAAGAAGAATCCTTGCACCAACATGCTTGTTATCCCAACCAAAGGTATTGTCAAACTGTGCAGCTCCAAGAGTCTGTCCGTTAACTTGAATGTAATTGAGATAAGTTGGATTCTTGGTCGCCTTATGCAGCCAAGCAGCACCCCACAGCAGCTCATCCTGCCATTTTTTAGACACCCAAGAGGAGATTAAGTATTATGAACAGCTCTTTAAAAAAATCAAAACTTGTAATGCAGGACACAAAGGCACAAGCTTCACCTCATATCCAGAATAGGAGCAATAGAAAGGGCAAACAAATCTCTTCAGCCCATTGCTGTAGGCTCCTCTGTACTTATCAGCAAATTGGAAAACCTAGACAAGGAACAAATTGTACTCGCATTTTGTGAACATCAAATTTTTTGACTGAAATTTTTACTAATGAGCACTATGTAGACATATTTACCCTGATAGCTCTCCTGACCAAAAGCTTGGCATAAGTGGGGTCACATCTTCTAAACACCAAAGACGCAGCTGCAAGAGCAGCAGCAGTTTCAGCAGCAACATCAGAACCAGGGGAATGCTTGTCAACCTTGAAAACACTCCTTGGAGTATCCATATCTTCTGGTCTCTCCCAACAAGCATGGTCCTTATTAGCGTTACCTACCTGAAAATAAAACCCCAAACGTCATCATTTCGATTCCTTCTGCCATATTTCCCAAATCACGTGCGCACATGCCTATTTATGGTTTCTCCAAACAATGTGTATAAAACTGAAGAATGCAGAGAGATTCAAGACTGCAAACCTGAACATAGATGGTGTCTGTATGGGCTGTAGCTTTGAGGAGGTAATCAGTTGCCCAACGAATGGCTTCTCTAGCGTTCTGCAGCTCACCTTTCATCAACCCCCCGAACTCTAAAACACTCCATGAAAGCATGGTTGTAGTGAAAGCCATAGGGAATCCAAACTTCACATTGTCTCCTGCATCATAATAACCTCCCACCAAATCCACCTGCATTGTCATTTCAACACCAAAGATGAGTGAGCCTCAAAGAAATGTGAACAAGAAAAAAGAAAGCTGGAGAGAAAAGGAGTCATCTTTGTACACATACATGCACGGTTGAGCCATCTGTTAGACCCGAGTCTCTCCTCCATGTCATCCTCTGGCTAGAAGGGAGCTTACCAGACCTTTGGCCTTCGAAAAAGAGGATTGATTTGGTCAGGGCATCTCTGTAGTTATGACTGGCAAAGCGAGGGTGGTGGCGGTGGTGAAATGGGTTGTTGTGATGGACGGGAAAGCCATGGCATGCAATAAAAGAAGTAGCAAAACAAGAGCAGAGGACTAGAAGTGTGAAAGAGAAATTAGCGCAAGCCATTCTGGTCTGCCCAAAATAAAACCACCCAGATCAGCCAACTAACCAACCTACGAGCCGCAGTGAAGAACAGAGGCCTCCCTTGCTCTGTATTTATAAAGAAAAAGCTGCCACATACTATTACCCTCCTGCTTGGTTACCACAATAACTAAGCAACTTCTAGGCCTTTAATCCTTTAATCAACTTCTATGTTAGCGCTTACTGTATTTTAGTTACGTAAGCCTTTAATTAATTTTTTTTCGAACCACAAAATAATATTCCTTAGAAAGAGAGAGGAAATTGACTTTTATAATTCTTACATACCAGAAAATTCCCACGTATACAGCAAACATGACAATTCTCATATTTTTTAGAATTTGAGATTTGATGAAGTAGTGAAGACTTTAGACTGGATATGACTTTTTATGGTTGTGTACATACCCTCCAATACTTTTTTTATTATTATTAATATGGATATCCGGGCTAATTTGCGTGCACTTTAACTAATCTCACGGGCCCTGAAGTTAACGACCATATAAGCTTCTAGTTGCCATCATATTAGCAACCACATGGCTCGAACTCATACCCTTCAATACTTAAACCATGGAGAAATAATATATTAAAAGTGAGGGGAGTGAAGAACGCATGGGAATAGTGTCCGGAGAAAAATAAAGTTATGTTAAGAGGGGTGTCATAACCTAATTTTTGACTATTTTATTTTAATTATTATTATTATTTTATTTATTGAAAAGGATAAAAAAAAATGATGATGATGATAAAAAATAATAATGATAAAAAAAAACAAGTAAAATGAGATAAATGAAGAATGAATTAAAATTTGGGTTAAGGGTAACATGATTAGAAGTTTTGGGGTATAATTAAACTTTGAAATTAATCTAATTAAGCTTGGAATTAATTTAATTAATCCAATTAAAGGGTTTAATTGGAGAATTGATAAGTTTTGAGACTTAATTGAGCTTGGAATTAATTTAATTAATCCAATCAAGGGTTTAATTGGAGAATTGATAAATTTTTAGACTTAATTAAGCTTGAAGTTAATTTAATTCATCCAATCAAGGGTTTAATTGGAGAATTGATAAGTTTTGAGACTTAATTGAGCTTGGAATTAATTTAATTAATCCAATCAAGGGTTTAATTGGAG
>Ga0325414_1004330_pt1 | contig 14824 bp, 5 predicted proteins | sample PopdelMetagenome_8_FD_206183 | JGI IMG/M metagenome (GOLD analysis project Ga0325414, IMG submission 206183) | Populus deltoides microbial communities from Bellville, Georgia, United States - Leaf-PdKOR-R3 | ecosystem: Host-associated > Plants > Phyllosphere > Phylloplane/Leaf | place: USA...
TACAAAAGTCAGCTTTGAAATTCTCTCCCTGCCCATGAACATCATCAACATATATAACCTCATAAAAATCGAATCTGTTAAAGTTAAATAACAAAATCAAGTATAAAATAATATAAATTACACATACGAATTCACATTCATATCTATATTAAGCTCTTTTATCTTCGTGATAAGCTGCCAGCTCCATCCATTTTTTAACATTTTGACAAATATACTTATCTCATAAAGATACAAGAAAATTATAGAGGTCACACGTTTATCCAGCCTGACAAACACTATTCTGCATAAGCTTCAAACAACCATTCCATGGCTTCTTTTAGTCTTCGAGGTCCGAGTCTTTGAGGTCCGCCGCACATATGATAGTTAAAATAGCCAACCTGGTATTAGTTTTGGAAATATATACTACGAAATGCAGAATGAATGGACTGAGTAAAGAAAAAATGTCAGGAAAATAGGTGTCTTCATAGTTTAAGCATATTCAATTCAATGAATACAATTAAAAAAAAAACATATATTGATAATGCAATTATTTGTAGTATGTGGAAACAATCTTTAAATAAATAATACTATATTGATAATGCAATTATTTGTAATATGTGGAAACTATCTTAATAAATCTAATTTAAATTATTTTGTAAAAAAAAACATTGCAATAATGATTGAAAAAATACGGTGGATGGCTATTGATTTTATCATTGATAAGTATATATTTTGTTAACAAATGGATACATAATAAAAGCTAATTCGGTATTAGTTTCAAAGCAAACAAGTTATTTACCATCCATAAAATTAAAGTAATTCATGTAAAAATTAACAGCTAAGAACTAGTGGAACCAATCATTATCATATTTTGAACAATTTAGCTGCCTTCCCAAAAAAAATTAAATTATCATTATTAAAATATTTGATTAAATTCTTTTGTTCATAAAAAATTAAGTAATTCAGTCGTGAAAATATAATTTTTGTAGTTAATAATGCCATGTGATGGTGTACGGAATCAAATCTAGGTTAAAAGAGACAAAAACAAATAATCATTTATTTTATAAAATGTTTTAAATTAAATGAAATAAACCATTTTAAGATAATGAAGTCTAATTGTTTTCATTAATTTGAAAACTTTAATTGGTTCTCTCTCCTCTGCATTCTACAAAGTAACATAAATATTTAAATACCAACTCACTTGTATACATGTACCCTCTATACTATATTTAAATACCAACTTACCTATATTTTCACCAATTTAGTGTCTTATTTTTCAAGACTTCAACATTCTCAATACCATCTGACAATTAATTGTTAGCATTCTTAATTTATAGTTTAATTAAAAAAAATCCATTATAGACCCTTATCAAAGGATTTTTTTTATTATTAAAATTATTATATATGATTTAAACACAATTCATGGCATATTCTATCTAAAAATTTATAGCAAAACATAATTTAAATCATTCAAGTTTCAAACTAATTTACATTACATTATTCATAATAATTTCTAACATTCTAAAATAAGCCCAAAATATAACATCTTAGAACATGTTTAAATTTAAAATGACCTAATAATTTGTTACATTGTAAAATTTAATGCAAATGTAAAATTTCTAAAACAAATTGTGGAACAATGTGTTGCTGCAAGGTACCTGGAACCTATGCTCTGCTAGTCGTTTTCTACTATTGAATGGTACCCGTGATCCCACCTTCCAACTCGTAGAAAAAGAAAGGTTGAAAGCTTGGGAAAACATCCTTATCCTCATTTTTCTTCCTCTCCTCCAAGAACCCCTTAACCAAAATTTTCAAGGATTTAAACCTTGAATCTACCAATTTTCTTGTTCAAATCTCTTTCTAACACACTTTGATTTCTTAATATATCTATATTTTGTGTTTTTATGATGGATTTACTAAAGTGTTCTTAAATAACACTATTCGTGCTTATATATTTACTCTTATGGTCCAATGTTTCTTTTATTTGCACATGAAACCCCCACCATTTTTTTATAGTTTGATTAGTGTTATTAGTTTTCCACTCTTTCAATTTCATCTCTACATTTAATTAAGCTTCCTTAATTAAAAATCTATTCATTTATATTAAATGAGTAGATCTTTTTAAAACTTTCACAACTTTAGGCAGTCAACCGAAGACATATATTCGTACCACAAGATTTTTTTTATATAAAAAAACAGGATTTACAACACCAATCTCCACTTTTTGCCTAGAGTCTTTTTAACAATCCATTACATATTCATCTTAACTAGTAGGAATATACACGAAACTAGGATTTCCTCTTCGTTCCTAGCAAGGGGCAGATCTTTCCTAAATCTTGATTAAAGTTAGATAAAGTTCAAATTTAATAAATGTTTTTTTTAAGTATGGACTTTGAACCCATATAAATTTTCAACAAGTTTCCTAAGGGTTTTTGGACCATGCATGGAATTTTTAATATAGGCATTGGACCACACCGATTATTTAGGGAATTTCCCTAATGTTTTTTCAAGAATGGGCGTTGGACCCATATAATGTTTAGGGAATTCCCCTAACTTTTTTCCAAGTACGAGCGTTGAATCCGTATGAAATTTTGAAGTTTTTTCTAAAGGTCTTGAACCACACATGGAACATTTACTATAAGTGTTAGATCCATACACACGCGTAAAAAATTTAAATCAAAATTTTATAAAATAAAAGATACATGTTACACAGATAAACCCCATAGGATCAGGGTTTTGTACATGAATAAGAGGAGAAAGGGAAAATAAGCTTAGTTATATAGCTTGGGTTCCTTAACTAGATATTCCTCATACTAGGCAATAACAACCATAATGTAAAACACATCCATAAAATAAGCCACCAAGATTAGATGGAAGGCAGCGCTGAAATCCACTTACATTCCCCATGATTGATTAAAGAAATACAAGTTGGATAACGCAAGAAAGATCTTATCCCCAATTGCCTATGAATTTCAAGCTTCTTTTATGGTAGCGAGAAGCTCAACCTTCAGACCATTTTAAGGTGGTATTCACCTCAAAGATATCCTGCTTCAAGGTATTCACTTGGTTATAAGCGGCCTGAAGCAATTTGTCATTGGAGCCCAACTAAAAAACAACACTTTGTATTTGTTATTTTAACGATGAGTAAACCACCTTAAAGATCCTCAATTCAACCTCCACAATAGTTTTTCCTTTCTTTAGCTTCTCGAAGGCAACCTAGTTTGCCTTATTTGTGAAAGTGGCCTCCCTTACATAGTTTCTCTTGGTCGCCTAACGCCTTTTAGAATGGATGCACATCATGAAAGTCTACTAAGAACAAGTATTAGGAATAAAAAATAATAGAACCAAACAGAAAGGTGAAACAAGAATTTTTCTTACATTAAAGGCCATTTAAGTAGTTAAAGCCAAATAGTGGTTGTAGCTCTCATCAAACATCATTATAATGTCTGATGGGATGGTGAGGATCCTCTCCAATAGTCTCATCACCTCAAGGCCAGCCCCTCTAATGGCAAACCTACCACCACTAATAGCCTTCATAAGTTACCTCTCATTCTCAATTAGGGTAGGGAAAATGAAGGAATCCCGACCAAGAATAAGGTTGGCGAAAGCATCCATGAACTCAATCTCCTCAGGAATAGGAGTAGAAGGCTCGACTGTTACAGCCTCTACCGGAAAAGCTAGAATTTAAGGCAAAAAAAATACCACCACATGAGCCTCTACATTCGAGACTGGAACACTAACCTATATAAAGGTAGAAAACTTCATTCTTTTAAAGTGGGTAGCAGTGCCCACAATCACTTCAATGGGAGTCAAGTATGTTTAACCCCAGCTGCAAGAGTACGACTGCCCCTAACTTTTTTTTTTGCTCACCACTATTTCCTCAAGAAGACAACCCTTAAATACAAAGAGTTCATCAACAATGATTGGGTAGGCCTTCATCACTTCTTCAGCCCTACCTTTACCCATGACAAGAGATGAAGACTTCCTTTGTGAACTCTCTTCTATAAACCTCACTGAAGTTTCTCTTTCTCCTTCAATTATTAGTCTCGTTAAAAAAATCAATAATAAACTTAGCTACAAATAAAAACAATAAGGAAGTTGCATACTTTGCATTGCAGCCTGACAATATTATTTGTTCATCATATTGACTTTATATTCAGTTGAAGTCAAAGCTAGTGCAACACGCGTTTTCTTCTCGTTCAAGCTCAAACGAGGCTTGTTATTTACATTAGGGAGAGAAACCTTTCAATAATACAAACAACCCCAGACTTGTTGTATTTCACCTCTAGGATTGACTAGCCCTCTATACCTTACGTTCAGCTATCTCTCTCTCCATTTCTTAACATGTACAAGCTTCCCTTTTAGAGTTCCCTTCATGACTCTCGTGGGCCTATTGACAAAAGTGAAAAAACAATGCACTTCATTGCCACCATCAGTGTCAACAACTAGATGGTAACAATTTCTAAAGACATTGACTATAGGCTCATTTCCGATGAGCCTACAACATTTATCAAAGGTAGACAAAGTGATCTACCTATTAAGATGTAACCAGCTCGGACCTATCTGGCAGTATCTAAATACTTCCCTTATGAATCCTTTGAGATGGAAGGAATACCTCATCGTATAAATGTAAAAATGGATCATAATCTAAAAATGACCCTAGGAAGAGCCCAAGATCTCTTGGCTGATACGCCCAGCTTGATTAGACATTCAAGTTGTGTACTCTCTTAGATGAAGATGAGAAATAAACTCTATATCATTTGCACATAAAGTGCTAGGAACGTCATCCTTAGGGGTTTAGGGTAGCCTGCTTCTGTCTTGGGATTCTCTAGTAATGACAAGAAAAGGACTCATGCAAGAATAGTTACTCCCCTCTACTAGAGGTGGACCCCTTCTAGTTTTGTGGCCTAGTTTGATGGACCTCTGCCCCCTGCTGCTTCTTTTAGTCTCGGGTTGGAACCTAAGCTCTTCTTTAGTGGCAACAACATCCCTCTTTTTAGAGACATATCTTTCTTTTTTTCTTTTTTTTGTCCATATTTCTTTTTAAAGTAGAAAAGGAAAAACCTTATAATGAAAAGAACCTAGAATGAGCTTTTCTCCATGGATTGGAACAAAAATAGTTCAGGGTTTTCAACATAGTAGTTTTTCAGAAATTATGGAAAGTAAAAGAAAATATAAAAGAAGCAAGAATGACTAGGGTTATAAAAAAACACCTCTCCACCCTCACCATTGGATGAATGACTTTTCATGCCATCTTAGATCTTCAAAGATCCATTTAATTACTATATTAAATGCAAGCCATCATTTTGTTTTCTAAGAGACACCTCCTCCAATAAAGATGAGCCACCTGGCCATGAGGATCCTAATAGTTCTATATGAGACAACCAAATCTTATGGGGAAGATAAAAAGGCTCACATTTACTGCTGGTAACCTTTTAAAATCCTTGCATAATAAATACACAAAGATTTAGGGGCTACTAATGGATCAATATGTTTTATTTTTACTCAAGTTCTCATTTAAATGAACCAGAGGCAAGGTAATAACCTAACATTCTTGGGCTTATCCAAGCGCTGAACCCAAACATATATGGGTAAGAAGACCCAGCATCTTTGGGCTCAACTAAACACTGAGCCTAAGTATATATAAGTCTAGCACATTGTCAGACCCAACATTCTTAGGCCCAGCTAAACGTTGAGCCCAATCATTTATGAGTTTGACGAATTGTCAAACTCAGCATCCTTAAGCTCAGTTAAAAGCTAAACCCAAGCATTTACGGGTCTATCGAGCTTCCAAACCCAGCATCTTCGGGCTTAGCCAAGCACAGAGCCCCCACATAAATAGGTCTTGCGAGTTGCCACACTAATTACCCTTGAGATTAGCTAAGCGCTGAGGCTAAGTACACGTGGCTCTAGAAATCTTGTCATACTCTATTTTTAAACAACGAGATACTTTTTCTCTGGTGAGTCATAGATATTTTCTTTCTTTTATGCATAATGAGTTTTTAATGCTATGAGAGGAAGATGACTTTGTAGTCCTCCCCTCCATCAAAGAGTAAGAATGATGGGGTATAAAGACTCATTGGATTCTTAAAAAAAAAAAATCTCAATCTGCATTCTCAACTACATATTTTGTTTTAGAATCTCTCTTTAAAATATTATTGTTTTTTTCTCTCAAAAAAATGCTTATTTAAGCATTAGAGAATCCCAAAATCTATCAAAAAAGACCTTTTGCAAATATTAAACACTAACTACTAGCCACATTAATTAAAAAAATGAATCAGATTGTCAAAACTAAAATACCAACCTATTATTCAAGACATAAAATTTATTCTCAAGCTACTTGAATTTCCTATAACACATCAATTTTTAATATAATTTAAAAAAGAAGTTAATCTCCATGAATGCATACGTCAGAATGAAAACATACTTTGTAGAAAAAGTTGAAGTAGTGGAAGCTTCTGTTGTTCAAATTTTGGCGTATTGACACCGACATGGTTCAACTCCAATAATTATACAATTTATCACGATCGGAGCTTTGACTGGCTTAATTGACGACGGAGATCGTGATTGCCCACCACCTTTGAACTCCAACACGTGCGTGGGTGGAAATCGAGTTTAAGTGGTGTGGAAATATTTGATACCGGGACATTGAAGGAGTTTACTGTATTTATTCATTTATTGTTTGCCTTTGAATTTTAAGACGCTTGGGGTTAAGAAAACTGCTCTAAAGTCCATAAACACATGAAAACAGGTGTTGCTTTTAAAATAATAAAAAAAAAAAAAACGAAAGATTCTGGGAAGTCTCGCCGCAGATTTTCATAAGATATGGTTTGGTTAGAAACACTAGCGATAAATTCATGTCAGTATGCTTTTGACATAGTAAATGTTTGGCAATCTTGTTGAAATTCCATCGCCAAGGAAGCGCTTAATGTGCGCGAGACTTGCATACTTTTCATGTGCTTGTTTCGACAAAAAGGAGTAGAAGCAATAAGAGATTACTTGTCTTTTTAAGACAGTCCTTAGATCCATTTCTACTCGTATTCATTGTGATTATTTTTTAAAATATTTTTTTATGTTTAAATATATTAAAATAATATTTTTTTTATTTTTAAAAAATTATTTTTAAAATTAACGTATGAAAATAAAAAAATTAATTTTTAATAAAAAAATTAATTTTTCCAAACGGTGCCATATTATAGTCCCAAAACTTGGTTTTTTAAGGGAGAGATTTCATTATGATCAACGAAACACTTTGTATTAGGTGGTGTTGTTTTCGTGGCTAACCTGTTTTTTAAATTATTTTTTGTATTTGAAAAAAATATTAAATTAATTATTTTAATGTGTTCATATATATATATATATATATATATATATATATATATATAAAAGAATATATATTATTTTAATGTATTTTTAATTTAAAATATTATTTTTACCATACGCATGCTTGATCATAATTATAGGATTTGATTTGTTATCGTGGTCAATCACATGATGGTAAACAATATGAACAATTATCCTCACTCATAAGAAGTTAAATGCAGGAAGCTCCAACTTATGATGGATTGGGAAAAAAAAGTGAATGAGAAATTACTTAAGCCCAAGAATTATATCCTTATTCATTGCAATTTTATAAAATCACTTTCAAATTAAAAAAATTGAATTAGATATTAATGATAAGATGATTTTTTTACCTTGACATAATTATCTTTTATAAATTATATAGGGTTAGATTGATAATTTTATTTTATTTTATACAGTAAAATTACTGATTTAATTCTAGAATAACATAACCTAATGCCTAATATTCAGAGATATTTTTGTAACTTTAATTTTTTTAGAACAATGTAATTACTTTGATGCTTTTATAGACAAAACTAACAAAACTCTCACTAAGAGCTTTTTAGTTATATTACATTGTTTTTATTGTAAATTTCAAGAGTGCTCATGGGCATTATTATAATTATATTTATTAAATATAATTAAAAAAATATTTGGACGCTGTTTGGAAGGCGCACGAGGGGCTATCTAACAACCAAACTCTGTTTTCTGAGGTGGCGTTTGAAAGGTTTCCGCGTCCACAACCTAATGAGGAAGTAAATGTTTCAAGATTCATGGTGATTTGACACTGAAAACTATTTCTTTTCCCCTCCTTTTCTTTCTCTCTCCATCTAGATTTTCACGTTAGCCATTTAAAAATTTAAAAACAACCCATTAATTTGTTGATTCTTAAGATTTGGTCCCTTTTATTCTTATTATGATTTTTTTATCTTGAGTAATTTATAAAATTGGTATGTCTTTTCAATTTCATACCTCTTAAATTTTTCTTATCTTTCAAATTTGATCCTCATTTCTTAAATTGCTATTTTTTTCAAATTAATTTTTTTTTACGATTTCACCCTCCTTTAGTTTTTTTTTTGTATCAAAATTAATTTCTATTCTTTTGATTGTCATTTTTTTTTACTTTAACAGGTTTTTAAAATTTATTCGTAATAAACTTCTTGATTGGACCAGGATCCGAGATTCCATGGGTTGCGGGTTGTTAAGATTCGATCAGGTTTAGAATATTTTTCCGAGCATAATTTGTTTTTTTTTCCCTTTGTATAAGCTAATTGTTTTTCTCATTTTATCCTTCAGTTGAAGACTTAGGTATTTTTGTTTATCATTCTTGAGTTTTTTTGGTTGATTCTTTAAATTTTTATTTTTTTTCTTCATCCCTTCTTTCAATATTTGAAATGATTTTTTAAAACAATTTATAAGGTTAGAGTTCCTTTTCTATTTCACCCCACTTATTTTATTCTTCTTCTAATTTTAGTTCTCATTCTTCTTATTGCTATTTATTTTATATGAGGTATATTTTTAAATTATTTTTATTTTATTGTTTTCTCTAGAATTTTCCATTGATTTTCAAAATGACCCAGGTTTTCTTTGAGTTTTTTTAATTGTTGCTATTTGTTGGATTTACTTTGACTAATCAATATTAAACTCGTTAGAAATTGAGCTTTTGAATTTAGTATGGGTCTAGGATTTATTGGGTCACGAGTTTGAGACCTTTATCTAAATTTAGAATATTTGTCCGAGTTTTCTTAGTGTTTTTTTCTCTTTTAAAGCTATTTTTTTTTCCAGTTTTATCATTTAATATTTATATCATTATTGATTAGACTTTTTTTCTTGTTTATCTGCCTTTAACATGATTTTTTTAACTGTGCATTTTTTTTCGTTTCCCTTTTTTTATCCATATATCAACCTTTTTTCTCAATCATTTCTATGTCCCAAGTCATATTAGTTTTTTTAAAAAATAAAACATGCTTGTATCATAAAACTATAAATGTTTTTTCAATTTCACTCTCTTTTATTTTTTTTTCTCTGTCAAATTCAATCTTTATTTTTTTTATAGCTATTTTTTTTATTTAGAATTATTTTTTTTTTCAAAACTTCATCCTCCATGGGGTTTTCTTCTATCAATTTCAGAAAAACAAAATTGTTCGGTTATTGCAAAACACGTGACACAATTCTAGTTTTGCACTATATGATAAATATATTTTTTGTATTATTATATTATATGAAAACTATATCACATAAATTAAAAAAATAACATAATATATATGTGTATATATTAATTTTAATGCAAACTAACTTATAATCGGTCATTTAGTAAGTGTTTAGTTTTGTGGCGGAGAATATTTTTTAAAAATATTTTTTGTTTGAAAATATATTTAATATTTTTTATTTTTAATATTAATGTATTAAAATCATAAAAAATACTAAAAAATATAAATATCGTTGTAATATTTTTTTTTAAACCACATACACTCATAAAATGCTTTCACATAAAGTTTCAAACCAATATCAAACAGGCATTTAATCAAGTCTCATCGCTAAAAATCTGACACTCGCTCCTTTTACGGTCTAAATTTTAGGGCGAAGGAAGCCTTGATGGATGAGAATACGACATCGTTCAGGGGAGGAAATAAAATGACAAAAATGTATCAATTTTTTTTTGGATTTAAGAAAATTTCACTCTTGAAAAGTATATTTCATGAGTTTAGATGAGAAAGTAAAACTTAGCTGTTGAAGACAAAAATATATCAACCTTTTTCACATTTTTTAGGTCATGTCTACCTCTTGGTGGGTCCGACTAGAAGAAAATTAAATGGCGCGCCCAGTCTTTTTTGTCGTCGATAATTGACAAGTGGATAAGCTTACTCTTTTCCTTTGAAGCACTAAAATCTGCCACGTGTTCAGCAAATCCACTATCTGTCTCTTTTCAACACGTGTCCCTTTTAGGGTCCACCACTGAAAGTCAACATAAGAGCGTTATCGATGGTCTTGAGACAACCACGTGGACATCATCGCTTATGATTTGGAGGTGGGAACCACGACAAGTGAAACGAGGTCCAGGGGAATGGTATGGGTCCCACGGAGACATGTTTTAAAAAGAACTTGAATAATTGTATCATTTTTAATTATAATTTTCCTCAACTTTATATGATATATTTTTTAGTTTTATTCTTACGCCTATAAAAAAATATTATCTTGCAATGATTGTTCTTAATATAAAAATAAAAAAAATCCAAAAATCCCTCCCTCACCAATTAAAAATATTAATTGTCTGTTTGATGACGTAATTGTAATTGTTTTTTAAAGTGTTTTTCGTGTTAAAATATATTAAAATAATATTTTTTTTATTTTTAAAAAATTATTTTTGAAATCAGCGCATCAAAACAATTCAAAACATATAAATTAAATTATTTTTAATAAAAAAATTAAATTTTATAAAACATGATTTATACTACATTTTCAAACAGTAATTAAAAATTTAAATTTTTAGAGTGGACCCTCCGAATCTTTTTATTTAAGATTAAAACTGATACCATAATATAAAAATCAAATTTATTTGATACTTAAATTAATATATTTAATTAATTAAGATTATTTATGCATGTTTTCACCAAATGACGCCTCTACCCAGGATGATTTTTATATAAATGTTTTTAGAATTTGATTTATTTTTTAACATGATTATTTAAGTATATTTACTTGACATACATACATACATATCAATTTTTATTTATTAATTAATATGAATGTTCAAGTTAACTTGCATATATCTCAATTAATCCTATAAATTTTAAAATTAATAATTATATAAATTTTTAATAGTTTTAAAATGATAAAATTTAATTTTAGAAAATAAATTTAAAATTAGTGGTTAACGTGGTTAAGAGATTTGTTTCTTTTAGCGTGATGACATGACATGTATATAATTGCATTTGTTGGAGGACCAAGTTGTGGAGCCCTAATGGTTCCTCCTCAGCCAAAGACATCCCGCATTCACATTCACGTTCAAAGAACAAATAATTGATTCTTCATTTGTTGTTATCAACTTAATGCACCCATTGCAAGCGGACAAGCATTTCTCACGACTTTGTAAACATTCGGTTACTTCAACACAGAGAGCTGCTGTTTGCATTTTTCTCCTAATAACAGGGATGATATTTTGTCGCATGTAGTTTTCTTAACTAGAAAATTAGAAGGAAAAAAAAAAACAGCTTAATTGAAAAAATATTTTGTCAGCAATTCAATCATTATTTATGAGTTGTCAAATATCCAATGAGATTTTCATTATTAATTTTAAAATAAATTAAAACTCAATTGTTCCTTTCGTCTCTCTCATTTCTTCTTCTTCTTCTCCTCCATCAAAACAACTACCCTCCCACCATTAAATCTGATAGCCACCTTCCCCCACTTATAGATTCGGCGTGAGAGTACCTCTTTTCTACACGTCTTAGTTTCCTTTCTTCTTCTTTTTTTTCTTCTTCGTTTAATAAATTTAGGGCTCGACTTTGTTAAAATCTAATTTAGAGTTAGATTTTTTTATCTAGGGGTGTTTATGAATATAGTTGGGTTGAATTTAAACCCATAATAGTATTTAATTTAACTTTTGATATTTTATAAATTTTAAACCTGACCCATTCAAAAATATTTGTTTAACAAAAAAGTTCACTCGAGTAGTTCAAATAAACAAAATAACTAAAAGAAAAGGAATGTTTCCACATGTATGGGAATTAAATGACAGTGGTAAGCAAAAAACCGACAAACTGATTAAACCGAGAAAAAAAACGAAAAAAACTGAACCATGAAAAAAATCGAACTGATTAAGTTAAGAAATAAACCAAATCAAACAAAAAAAAAACCGAATCGAAAAAATCCATTATAAAGTCTAAAAAAACCCAAAAAACAATATAATTTTCAGTTTTTAATATAAAATAACCGAACCAAAACCGATCGGTTGGGTTTTGATTTTTAATATAAAATAACCAAACCGAACCGAAACCAGTTATTTCATATTGGATGTCATTTCATTTGTTAAGAAATCTTTATTTTTGGACAATTTTGAAATTTGTGTTTGTATAGAGACTAGTTCATGAAAGAAACAATTGCTCATGACATGCAAAGGCCCTGAAAATCTCAAAGTTACCCCATTGAATAATCTCAAGAACTTTATAAAAATTCATCTATTTTTCCAATCTATATTGTTAGGAGGTCCTTTATGTATCTTTTTACCTTTTGAATCTACCTCTTAAAAGAACATCAAATACCAAGGATTATCTTCATCTTATCTATCAAACACTTGCTTTAATTTTATAGTTGTATGTAACATCAAATAAATAGAATTCTAATGAGTTAGGATATCTAAACAAAACTTAATTTTATTTTTAACTTTCAATTTCTCCATACATTTCTTAAAATACATAAGCCTATTAGAAAAAGATCTTATAATTTTAATAGCGTTTCTAATTATAATAGTTGACTCATCTACTTCTTTAACCCATCATGGACAAGAAAATTAACAATGCAAGCACAACACCTAACATGGATAAACTTATTATCTGGAACTATAAACTTCCATTCCTTAGTCCTTATTTCTAAATAATTAATGACATTGTCATTAGAACTTGTATTATTTAACGTGATTGTTAAAATTCTATGAATGCTCCAACCATTTTCACAATGGTCTTATCCTTATGATTGAAAACTTGATAAAAGTTTTTAAATTCTTTTATGCAAGTTCCAATCATCCACCCAATAACTTGTGACACATATGTAATTTATATTTTGTACACACTTGTAAAATATATTGTAAACCCCTGTAAATAAAAATAAATAACAAAAAAAAAATAGGATTGAAGCAATGAGGTCTCAATGAGTAATGGAGATTCGGTATGAAAGAAATGAATAAATAGTAGGAATGATAATAAATGTATCATGTAAGAGAGAATGATCTCTATAATCAAATTTAAAGGTATTGTTGAAGTCAAAATGAGGGTTATGGTTTTTAGTTTAAAACTTGTAACATTGGTGAAACCAGTGACGAGTTTCAATGAATAAAAGAATAAGTAAAATGAGAAGACATACACTTATTCTCAATGGTTTTCTTTAACTTTTTCTTCTTTTCAGCATAAAAGGTTTAAGCAATCCTTTGTGATAGTGATTCACGAGGGGATACAAAATCTGGGTTATATAGAGTTACATGGCTTGAGAAAACTGTTTAAATCCTAAACCTTTTACAATCCTAAAAGAAAACTCATCATAAATAATCATCTTAGTAAGTGTCTTTCTACAAGTTTCTTAACTAAAATTAACAGCTTTAAGAGTACCCTCAGTTCCATCTTTAACCCCTTTAAAAGTTTGAGTCAATGTTTTTTGTTTTTTGTCATCAAACTTAAACCTATTAGAAAACTTCTTACACAAGCTATTTAAGCATGTCTATAAATTACTAGCTCCACGAGTCTTTACAGCACATATATAATCTTATTGATAATACTTATATACAGATCTTTTTAATAATGGATTGCAACGCTTTTATATATCAAAATGATGCTAAACTTCAAAAATAGTTCTAAATGTCACATTTATTTTCTTGTTACCTTTGTTGCAAGTAGCATTTGTAGAAGTGGTTGAAACAAGGTTGCTCTTTGTTGGAGCAACAACATCATTTGCTGGAGTATAAACATCATTATTTGCTAGAAGAGCATTAACATTGATGTCTTAAATAGAAGGTCTTTTATTATCCATCTAAAACAAAAAGATTTAAGCAATATAATATTTTATATTTATTAAATAAAAACAATCAATGCAACTGCATAAATATTTTGTTAGTTAAAATATGATATTCAGGCCAACTTGGTTATCTGAAATTTTAGTGAGCCTTTCCATATAAATAAGTGATATTTCCACATGAAATTATTTTACGGGTTAGTTTAATATACATGTTATCTAACACGTACCTATATATTAGTTACATGTATTCCTCATATCCCAGTTTATAAGAGCAGTTGTTTTCTTTGGTAAAGGAAAGAACATAATATTATTATTCCACAAACTTTATCTTTACTCTATATTAATTAATCAAATATAATTGAATATTAAAGATAAAAAAAATTCTTAGTTATAATAAATATAAAACCATTGCTACGTATAACCAATCGATTGACTACAAGACACGTTCACTAACACGTCCCTCATGGTTCGGTTCACTTGAATGCCAGTTCCGGCGCGCCGTGTAATGGTTGCCTAGCTGCGACACTGCTCTATAGTCATGTGCCAACCTGTGGCACTGCCAAGAGGTTACAAATAAGCTCTTGTTCATAAGTTCAGTGCACCTGTGCAAGCAAGCAGGAGCTGGATACACAAGAAATCTGTGTGCTGTTGTAATTTGAAGGAAAATAAATGCACTGATTACTCATAATGAGGCAACAAATGATCACTTTATTGTTTATGATAATATATTAACCAATCTTATTTATGATCCATACCCCGCACAGTAAAGGCAATACTCATT
>Ga0325414_1004331_pt1 | contig 14824 bp, 7 predicted proteins | sample PopdelMetagenome_8_FD_206183 | JGI IMG/M metagenome (GOLD analysis project Ga0325414, IMG submission 206183) | Populus deltoides microbial communities from Bellville, Georgia, United States - Leaf-PdKOR-R3 | ecosystem: Host-associated > Plants > Phyllosphere > Phylloplane/Leaf | place: USA...
ACTTGGGTACACTTCTTTTTAAGCATGCGTAGGAAAAGTTTGAGCTCCGCCTTCCTACCCGCTATTTCATAGTTGTTTCAGAGGGGATGATGAAAGAGATAAAGAAGGATCTCTTAGAAAAGAGATGCTGGTTCAGTCCAATCTGGAACACCATTCATAATTAGAGCTGTAGAACTTGGATTTAGGCTTGGTTTATATGTATGAAAAGCTAAGACATATGCCTAAAACTTTCATGAAGAGTCCAAGATTCAAAAAGACCATTTTTAAGTTCAAATGGTAAAAACAACAGAGAAGTCAGATTCTGTCCTGAAGCCCAGACACTGTGATGCGGATCAGCCCAACACCAAGCGTAATCATGCCAACGACCCATTGGAGGTGCCAATTGGGCCAATCACAAAAGCTAGGGAAAAGAAGATTAAAGAAGCATTGAATAGGCTTGTTCAGAACATATGGAGCAAAATGAACCTATAGGGGTCTGGGACATTTAAGGAGCATGAAGGACAACCTTTAATTCATCTAGTTCAGGTCCAAGAAGAGCCCAATTCGTGTGGAAGAAGGGGTTGATGTGTCCGGCCTAATACCAACCTTGTTAGGCTTGTTATTTTTTCTAATGCTACAAGGATAAAAAGTTAGCAATTTATTCTCCTAATTAAGTAAGGAAGTTGGCCATATCTTATTCCTAAAAAGGGGAGGACTATTTAATGCTTTTCCTAACTTAGAAAGGAAAGTAATTAAATCAGCAACAAAGGTGGAAATTTGTTTTCTTATTTGTCCAAGTTAAACAAGGAAATCCAAGTTAATCAAGGACATCAAAGGGGGGGCAGCAACACAAACTTTCCAAATCAGATTTTTCCTACTTTATTTAAGACTTCTTAAGGGTGACAAATCTAATTCTAGCATATTTAGCATGATAATTTTTGGATTTTTATTATTTTTATTATTTTCTTCTTAGTTTTTGGGTTATTATTACTTATTTGGACCAATTGTAAGTAGGCTTCATATAAGTCCACCTAAGGGGGTCCATTAGGGTTTCTTTAAGTCTAGAATCAGTATAAATAAAAGCATAAACAAACATGTAAGGTTACGCAATTTTCAAATCAATAAACTTTTTTACTGCACTTATTGTGTGTTGGTGGGATAATCTCCCTTCCTTGGTTCTCTAAAGAACTGAAAACGACTTATCGAAGAACAGCTATCTTCGTGGCATCATCCTTATACTTCTCGTTCGTGAATTAATATTCGTTGGGTGGGGGTCTCCGTTTCCAATAGTGTTGGTGCCTAGGTACAAGTTATCTTTGTGTCACACTTCTATCAAACCTGATTTACTTGGCTTTCCAGGAATTGGTGTCTTTGCGTGTAGGTTGCGTGACCATGTGATGTCCAAATGCATCGATTTTTATTTTGTTGGAAAGCTGAGACAATTTCCTAGAACTTTCATGAAGACTGTTCGTTCAAATTCTGATGTAAGTAATGATGTTTTGTTCAGACAATAAGATAAGGATTGTCACCAAGTCAAGATGTGGCCACCCACTCAACAATTAGTCATCAAATCAATAGTTCCAAATTTTGGCATATAAAAGGAGGCATTTGCCATACATTTAGGCATCTTGGTTTTCAGATTAAGATCATGTTCTTGCTCTTTCTCTTTATATTTTATTTATATTAGTAATGCTTAAGTTTTGTTTATATTAATATCTTGTTTATGCTTTTCGTTTCTTTTCCTTTACTTTGTTAACTTATATCTTATTTATGTTCTTATCTTGTTTATTTGTGTTTCTCTCTTTTATTATGTTTAGCTAAATTTATTATGTCAAGGTGAAAAGGTTACACTAATGGTGTAAGAATAAGTATAGTATAAACTCAACATGGACTTTAATGTTTGATACTGACATGTTTTGTATTTGTTATCTTGTTCACTTTTAATACTTTGCTTGTTAAATGGTTAATCTAGATTAATGTTGTATAACCCTTGGTACAACAAATACTTGGCACTTTCATAGCCCAACCGTATGGTATGACCGACACCTGTGCTATGAAAGGAACTTGATTTGTTGTTAACATAAGTTATAATCATGAATACCTGACAACATTTACAAGTATTAACATTATTCGAATAAGATAAATAATGTAATCATGTTAACAATTTATAATCCGATTGAAACCTCCTTTGTGTGTGGTTTCTAGTTCAGTAATAAAAAGAGTTTATATTATACTTGTTTGAAATACCATTAGTGGATCCTCTAACCTTAATAATTATTTTATCCTTGTTTAATCCTTACATCAATATCACATCTCAAAGCTCTCTTCAACTCCTTTTCTGTTATTATCTATTTCTTTATTTATAGTTTATACAGTTAACCTCTATGTGGTTCGACCCCGGTCTTGCCAGGTTATTTATTACTTCGACACTCCTACACTTGGGAGAAGACATCAACTTTTTGGTTGTGTCAAAATGGGTTTAGGCAACATGGAGTCCAAAGTTGGCTTGGGCTAATTAGGATGTTTGGATCATTTTCTTTGAAAGATCAATAAAATATTATCCTAAAATTGAAAAGAAAATTTGTTTATTATTGTCCTTATTATTTATGAGAATATTTAGAAACAAATGAGGAAGTTTCCTAGTCATGCAAAGAAACTAAAAGTAGTTCTTAGATCTGAATCCTAGACTTGGATGGATTATTTAATGCTAAATATTTGATTCTACTAGTCAAGGAAAGAAAGTGATAAGCGGCTATAAGGAAAATTAATTTATAAAAATATTTTCCATATTCGTAAGAGGAATCCTAATCCAACAAGGAATGAAGACTTCAACAATTAAATTTCTATTTAGATCATATTTCCTAGCATCTAAAGGATTTTTAAAGTTGGCTAAGCAATTTCAAAGCTCCCTATGAAATATTTGAGAGTTACCTCTTCTCTCATCCAAACTAAAGACTGTTTATTGTAAGAGCCTCGTGGATCGAATCACCTCTAAAGTTCGACATTGGACTTGTAGAACACTCTCATATGCAGGACAGGTACAACTAATTAATTCAGTCTTGTTTTCCATACAGGTCTATTGGGCATCTCTTTTCCTCTTACCTGGGCAAGTAATTAAAAATGTGGAGCAAATTATGAAATCCTTTCTTCGGTCAGGTTTAGATATGAGAACTACTGGGGCTAAAGTGGCTTGGGATCAGGTATGTCTTCCAAAAAAGGAGGGGGGGTCAGGAATAAAAAGGATAACAGAATGGAACAAGATTGCTTTGTTGAAACACATTTGGAACCTGTGCAATGACTTAGATGGCTCAATCTGGTCTACTTGGATCAGATCCAATCTGTTGCGAGGTAGGAATTTCTGGACAATCAAGACGCTAGAGAATTGCTCTTGGGCTTGGAGAAAGATTCTAAAGCTCAGATCCTTAGCATGGCCGAAGATGAAGTACATCATAGAAGATGGAATGACAACCTCTCTATGGTTTGACAATTGGCATCCTTACAGCCCACTCGCGGATTCTTACGAGGAAAGATTCATCTATGATTCAAGTATAGAAAAGAACGTGAAAGTGAATGTACTGATTCATAACTTAGAATGGAAAATTCCTACCACCCAAGCTATTGGCTGACACCCCATTGTAGAAGCTATTCCTTCCAATTCTAATCCTAAGATGGGGCAAAAGGATGAGATAGTTTGGTTGGATTCGTCAAATCACAGATTCTCGGTCAAAGTAGCTTGGGAGCAACTAAGAATTCATCGTCAGATGGTTGAATGGCATGACATTGTGTGGTTCAAGAATGTTGTTCCAAGACATTCGTTTCTTCTATGGATGGCTGTCCAACATAAACTCACAACTCAAGATAGACTTCATCGGTTTGGTATACATGGTCCTAATAGATGCTCACTCTATCTCCGCAACAATGAAGATCACAACCGCTTATTCTTTGAATGCTCCTATACTAAAGCGATCTGGTGGGATGTTTGTGACCGATGCGACATTCCAAGAATGACAAAAGGCTGGGATGAATGGATTCGATGGGCCACTATCACTTGGCATGGCAAGAGTTTTGTCAATTTTTCTCGTAAACTGAGTTTCGCAGCTACAGTGCATCATGTATGGCAAGAATAGAATGCAAGGATTTTTGCTGGAATGTCTAGAACTTCAAATTTGGTCTTTAATCAAATCGAATGTATCATTCGCGATAAGCTTTATTTGATGAGGAACGGAACCAACAAATGAAAACAAAAGGATCCAAAGAGCTTGGAGGGTTAATAACATAGATTCTTAATTTGATAGTTAGCTGGTTGTATTGGTTTCCCTAACAAATCTAGTGAGGTCTTAGTTTTCTATTCAGTGGCTAGCCTGTAGCCATCTGTTGTTTTATGTTTCTGTTCTCATTGTAAATCTGGGGTATGCCCCTTATAATCTTTGTATCTTCTTCTTTTAATACATTCGTAAACTTATATAAAAAAAAAAGTATTTGGGAAGTTGGATCTCGACCAAGAGTTATTTAAGATAAAGAATTAAGATATTTTGTTTTTTTTTTCTATTATATACGGCATCAACAAGCTACTACCTAGACTAGTTGTTTTCATTATTATTTTTATGTTTGAGTTTATTTATTACTTTGGTTTTCAGCTAAGATCCTGATGCGAACCTTGTGATCACGTGATCCACAATCAAGATTGAGATTTGATCCCGGAAAGCCGAAATAGGTCTGATAGGAGTGTGACACAATGAAAACCTGCCCCAAGGCACCAACACTATTGGATTGAGTAGATTGACGCCATGAAGCCAGTTGATCTTTGATAAGTCAGATTCAGTTCATTCAAGAACTGAAGAATACAAGAATCATTCTCACCCGTTAAAACTGAAAAAATTCAGAAGTAATTATCATCAAAGATGTTGAAATGTTGGCTTACATGAGTTTAAATAATTCTTAAAAAAATTAACCCTAACGGACTCCTTGTGTGGACTTATATGAGGTCCACTCAAAACTGACCCAAAACCCTAAACTGAAAAGCTCATAACTTAATCCAAACAAGCCTTGGATCCTAATTGAAAACAAAATATTAATTAAACCCAAACATGAAAGAAAATAATAAAATAACTAACTTGTCATTAAATACCACCAGCCCTTCTTTCCTTGTGTAGCTAGGATAAATAAGGAATCTTTATAAGCAAAGGATTCTGAAACATTAATAAATCCTTGCCACACTTGGAGATTATATTGCAGCTCATTAAATATCCTTGTGGAACGAGGAAATTCCCAAAACAAGCTCCCATATCCTTGTAGGAAAATGATTCTTGCCAAATAGGAAGTCCACAAGTCAAAAGAAAGTAAATAACAGAATTCGTATAGCCTGTTTGGACCTATATTGCAAGTCCTTTTCGAACGTGGATACTCCTGAAAATGTACCCCAACATAGAAAAACACCTTTGGAATCTTTTGGTAAAGTTTCAGCTCGATCCAACGGTTGGATTTGAAGTTATACTTGATAGCGTAAAACTAAACGATAAAAACTTTTACGCCAAAATTTGAATATGATCGTGCTTTGTTCGTATCACAAGGCTGAACCGTATCAGATCCAGGTCTTGTCTGGATCAATGTTTGGGCTTACTAGTAAAGTTTTAAGGTTAGTTTTATTAAGTGGTTCCATTTATCCCACAATGGTAGATCCATTATGGTTAATTTCTCATAATTATTTAAACATATGTAAGCCTAAATTTAGGACTTTTGATCAATAATACTTCTGAACTTTTTAATTAACGTGTAAGATATTCTTTTATTCTTTGGTTTTTGAATGAACTGAATTTGACTTATCGAAGATTAATTGACTTCGTAGCATCATCGACTTCATTCCAATATTGCTGGTTCCTTGCAATAGTTTCTCATTGTGTCACACTCCTATCAGACTTCTTTCGATATTCTTTTTCAATGTTTAGCTTATTAATTACAAACATGTGGATGAAAATTAGAAATTTATTAGTTATTACATTTAACAAAAATTTTTTTATAATTTTGATTTCATTTTTGAAAATAGATCGATCAACAATTAACATTTAAAATCTAACGAATATTTTTTTATAATTTTGATTTTGTTTTTGAAAGTCGATCGAGCAATAGTTAACATTTAAACTCTAAAGAAAAAAAAGTATTGCTCTTAAAGTTATCAATTAATAAAGTATGAGGATGCTATGTTACAATTAAATTTATTTGTTTGTCTTGCTAATGAGCATGGATAGTAAATTTGTTATAGTTACATAACAATTTATTAGAAAACAAAACATATAGGAAAATAACCTATGTATCAATCCATTGTCCATTCACTACCTCAAGTCACAAAATTTCCTCTTAATTAACACGTTGGTAATTAATGAAATTGTGGAAAACTTTGAACCAAAATAATTAATGAAATTGTGGAAAACATTGAACCAAAATGAACTTTCTTAGCTACCTTTATTGATCCTGCAAAACAAGTTTCTCATGGAATGAGGGACACTACGATGTGTAAGTCAATTTTGATTGTTTGTTGATTTAAGGATAAGCAAGTAAAATTTATGGAAAAAGTCTTTCTCTTTCGGGTAGTTTTTAAGATCTCGAGCTCTGATGATCAATTCTTATAGAAATTTTCTATGTCTCCCCTTTTCCATGATGATAGTCCAAGGCCGCAAGTCAAGTGGCTGTGCTTTTCCAATAATACGACCAAAGGCGTTAAGATATATGCCATGGCGAGTTGTGGTTGGTTTGGAGAACGAAGCTTGATTCACTGCATTTCTCCTCCAATAAAAGTGGTGGCATGAAGAATTTGTGAGGTTATATGTAAAAGAAAGGGAAAGAAGTTATGGGATTGTGTATAGAAATAAATAAAATATATTTGCACGATAGAAGAAAGAGCAGGAGAAAATACGTATAAAAATATACATAAAAATATGCTCAAAAATAAAATAAAAATGCACAAACAGGGTTCGTTTTTTTTCGTATATGGGTTACGCCCAAAGGCGAGCCCAAATGTATGAGCTGCACCATTAGGGAAGCCTAGCTTACTTGGGCTGATGAGGCATGCATCCTCGCTCGATTGGGTTGAATCAGGCGAGTTGGATCAAGCATTTTAGCTTTTTTTGCTTGGCAAATCATTTGTTAGCCTTTTCAAACAAGGTGTTTCAAAAGCTTAACTTAGCAGAAAAAAGAGAAAAAACAAAAATTTATAGATGTTACATGTTATTTATTTTGTTCATACAAATTTTATCAATAATTTTTAAGGATCCTTGATCATTTTAGAAACAATTAGTTATCGTACCTTGGGATAATGGTCATAGAGACCTGGAGACATATATAAAGACTTAGTGAAGACGTGTCGCCACTGTTCCTACAGTCCAAATGGCCTCTCCTGCAATTCTTGGATTTTTTAGGGTCTATTTTGTAATTTTTACATGCTACAATATGTATTTAAATTACTGTTAGTGGTTTGTTTAATTTTTGTTATTTGTTTAACATGTAATTATAGTGTATGTGTAAAACATAATAAAAAGAGAATGTGTGTCTGTGTGTGTGTATCTTCTATATGTATTTTTTTATGTATTTTTGAATGATAAAACCAAAAAAAAATGAATGAAAAAGAAAAAAAAGAATATAATATTTTAATTTGTATATGGTCAAGTATCTGAAGGACAAGTAAAATCATGTTATATTTCCCGTGAAAATGTAAGAACATGTTTCTACATATATTTTGGGATTTAATAACTGATTTATTGAAGCCTTAAGAATTTGATTAATATTTTAATATTTTAATTTGTATATGGTCAAGTATTTGAAGGACAAGTAAAATCATGTTGTATTTCCCTTGAAAATGTAAAAACATGTTTCTACATATATTTTGGGATTTAATAACTGATTTATTAAAGCCTTAAGAAATTGGTTAATATTTCAAAATTTTAAATCACATCAAACCACGAAGCATCTTACCTCAGGTAGGGTGCGCTAGGGTGCTAATACATTCCCTAGCTACAATCAGTCCCTTACCCTCGAATCTCTGACAAAGACCAGTACACTCGGGTCTCCTAGTAACCTTCAATTAAATACTAGATGGTGATTCCCAAAGAACCAAATCAAGCAAACGAACGAAAATCACCAACGACGCCGTGCGGGGGACGTGCGACATTCTTTATCTATTTTCAATTGTTTTTTACTAAACCACCATAAATTGTTAAATATTGGCTTCTTGGTTTCTATATGGCTGATCAGCCATATATATGACAATTGCTCACAGTATCTTAATGCCTTATTGCCAATCTTCCTATAGTGATTGAGTGTTGGGATTGTTTCTGCTAGTATTGCCACAGTGGGATTTATTAGACTGTTTTTGTATTTAATGAAAGTTACGGCTGCCTTTAAACTGATTACTCTGTTCAAGTTTGGAAACAACAACAACTTGAAGATTCCCAAGGTGAGTATTCTGTTATTTTCTTTAATAAATCTATGGTTACTCTTTCTAATAAAGATCAGCCCCACACCAAGCGTTAACATGCCAATGACCTATTGGAGATACCAATTGGGCCAATTACAAGAACTAGGGCAAATAAACTTAAAGAAGTATTGAATAGGCTTGTTTTGAACATATGGAGAAAGATGGACCTGAAGGGGCTCGAGACATTTAAAGAGCATGAAGGACAACCTTTAATTCATCTAATTCAGGTCCAAAAAAAGCCCAATTCGTGTGGAACAAAGGGCTGATGTGTCCGACCCCATACCAGCCTTGTTAGGCTTTTTATTTTCTAATGCTACAAGGATAGAAAGTTAGCAATTTATTCTCCTAATTAAGTAGGGAAGTTGGCCAGATCTTGTTCCTAAAGAGGGGAGGATTATTTAATGCTTTTCCTAACCTAGGAAGGACAGTAAGTAAATCAGCAACAAATGAGAAAATTTGTTTTCTTATTTGTCCAAGTTAAACAAGGAAATCCAAGTTAATCAACGACATCAAAGGGGTAGCAACATAAATTTTCCAAATCAGATTTCTCCTAGTTTATTTAGGACTTCTTAAGGGTGAAAAATTTGATTCTAACATATTTACAATGGTAATTTTTGAATTTTGATTATTTTCTTTTAGTCTTTGGGTTATTATTACTTATTTGGGTCAATTGTAAGTGGGCTTCGTATAAGTCCTCCTAAGGGGGGTCCATTGGTTTTTTTAAGTTCAGAGTCAGTATAAATAAAAGCATAACCAAACATGTAAGGGTTAGACAATTCATATTAATAAAACTTCTTATTTGCCGCACTTGTTGTATGTTAGTGGGATAATCTCCCTTCCTTGGTTCTCTAAAGTACTGAAAACGACTTATCAAAGAACAACTGGCCTCGTGGCGTCATCCTTATACTTCTCGTTCGCGAATCAATATTTGTTAGGTGAGGGTTTTTCGTTTCCAATAATATGGGTGCCTAGGTACAAGTAATTTTTGTGTCACACTCCTATCAAACCTCAATTACTTGGCTTTCCAGGATTTGGTGTCTTTGCATGACCACGTGATCACGAGGTTCGCATCACTTTCATCCTTCGAACACTTCTTCTATTATCTTCCACTTCAAACCATCGGTTCTTTTCTCTGACATTTTATGTAAATATGGAATCTTGGTTAACTTGGCTAAGTTAGTTATCACACGTTGTCGAGCTTTTAGTGGAGGTAAACTTTGTATAAATCTCTGGGGAACTTGGTGAGGAAACCATATTCCTTTAGGGTGGGGTGTCTATGTCCTTGAAGGTGAAGCAACGGTATTTGGGGTTCCAAAGGTGCAACATAGCTTTAATGGTTGAATTATGGGTAGGCACCTTCATGATTTCTACCAATCTCCCATATTTCTTTAAAAAAATAATCTTCACAGATGCTTCTCATATGTGAAAGGAGTTTTTTCAAGTCGTTTCCTAAGCTGCTCATTTTATTGATGGGCGACAACTTACTGTCATCTAGTCTCAAGCAATCACTCCTCTTTTAATAGCTGCAGGGATTTAGATTGTAACACGTATTCGATATAAGTCGTTTTTAAATAATGGCCATGCTATCAGTCCAAAATCCTGCAATTCGAGATGCTCAAGGTTAAGTATTTCTTAATGTAACAATGTTTATTTAAAGGCCATATCTTAATTCCTTTACATGAGATAGGAATAGACACTATCTAGTCTCAAAATGATCTCTTGTTGTCCTTGTGATCACCTTTATAAAAGTAATATAGGGGCTCAGTAGGTAGTGAGATGACTCGTATATCAATCCCTACTAGTTCAATCACTCAATAAAGAGTTGAATGGTTTCGCTAACTTAAACCCTAACTGAAAGTCATAGGGTAAGTCGTTACTCCCTTACCTAATTTAAAGTTTTCATATGTGTCCCGAAGCAGTAAAAAATGTATGAAAATATGTGTTTACATTTAATATCTATGCATGGGCAGGATAAAAGCATGCTAAGTGTAAATAAAAGAGGCAAACAAAAAAATATGGGAATTTAAACACATTGCAAATACACAGACCACATAAAACACAAAGCTCAGCCCAATACTATTAAAAAACAATACATCCCCAATGAAGTTGTCATTCTGTTGCATATGTGCGAAAGTCAAGTAAAGGCCGAAGTAGTCACCACTTAGTTGTTTGGTTTATAGTCGCTAGAAACCCAAGTATACTGGTTTTATCAGAGATTTGAGGATAAAGGACTAGTTGTGGTCAAGGAAGGTATTAGCACTCCTAACGCACCCTACTTGAGGTAAGCCATTTTGTATGGTTTAATATGGTTTAGGGGGTTTAGGATTGAGATTTACTCGTATGAATAAATCTAGTGTTAAGGATTTATTATAAACTCATATACCCAAATAAATTCTTAGGAAAAATATTCTTTGTAATTTGTGTATTACAGTGAAAAATACTCCCAATTAAAATTGGTGAATATTTAAAACAACTCAAAGAATTTTTTGGTCAACTTAATATTTCAAATATCATCCTCACTTATAAGTCCAATGTTGGATTTTTAACCATTAATTCTCATGAATTAAAAAATGGTGATTTATTCAAATATTGGTCAAATTCTCATGGATTTAAAAAATTGATTATTAAACCTTAAAATACATGTCAAAACATATATATTTTCTTTGTTTTCATATGAAAATACTAAATGATATGATTTTTATATATATTTTTGAGAGATTTAGTCATATGCAACATCCAAAAAATGTTTTTTTTTATTTGTAGGTTTCTTGAAATAAAAATATGCCTGAAAGTTAAAAGAAATTTTCTCAAACATATCCTTAAACCAAAAAAACAAAAAACAAAACAAAACAAAAGGAAAAAAAACAGATTTTATTATTATTATTATTATTATTATTATTATTTAATTTCTTTATCCCACTTTTTTACTATTTATTATTACTTATTATTGCAATTGGGTCAACTAGGAAGGGTAGACCCGGTCACAAACAGACCTGATCGGGTTGAAAAGTTGGTTGACTTGGTTGGTTTTACTCGACCGGGTCAACTAAAAACAAACCCACAAAAAAAACCAAAACCAAAACATATCAAAAGTGGTAAAAACACAAAAACTTAAAGATTTTTCAATCAAAACTTCTCAAAGCTAAAGAAACAAAATCAAACAAAAGAATGTTGTTCATCTCTCCACAAAACATAATTATCAATCTAGAGTTGATTTCGAACAAAGAAATGTATGGTTCTGTTTGTATTCCGCCATAGATCAAGAATCGAGGGTTCATTTGTCTTGATGATCAACACAGTTACATGATTTTTGCCAAAATCGGTTTCGGTTCAAAACTAAAACCTTATGATTTAAATCCATTCAAACTTGTTATTAATGTGAAAACTCCTGGGTTACTTATCAACGATGATGGGAAAACTTATGTGATCTGGAAATTAAACCAAATAAGCTGTGAAACTAGCACCTAAGATAAGATTCAATAGATGTATCTGCCTAAAACCGAGGAAAGCTGCCTAGAAATGCCCAGGAGCAAAAATACACCTAGAATGGCGTTTTTGGCCTCTAAAGCGTGTCCTCCTTATCCCCACAGACCACACTATTTATGATGAACATGATGTGATTATAGCGAAAGAAACATCATAAAAACTTAAAGTGCATTGATTTTCAATCCTAAAAGCTATCAGCTCAAAACACAAAATCAATCTTCAAAAGAGTGAGCTTCAAAATCAAACCATTTTTGCTTAAAAGGTCATACCACCTACTTAGAAGCAGAGGCTATCCTTTCATTAACAAAAGGTGCCCCTACTCCTTTACAACCTTTGGCATCCATTAAACCAAGATTAATGGGCTATATTTTCCTTTAGTTTCTAGGATTACTAGGCTGCATGGAAGGTTATAAATAAACCTTGAATTAGTTCTATAATATTTTCCTTCTCTTCTTCTTACGATAGAATATGTATTTAATATTATAAGATTTTATTTTATTTTGTTTGCTAGAATCCAAGGCTTATTTAGGCTTAATTAATAGTTTGTTTTCAGCTAGGATCTAAGGCTTGTTTGGATCAAGTTATGGGCTTTTTAGTTTAAGGTTTTTGAGTCAATTTTGTAAGTGGGTCAAATAAGTCCATTAGGGTAGATCTATTAGGGTTAATTTTTTAAAAATTATTTAAACTCATGTAACCTAAATTTCAACAGTCATTGATGAATAATACTTTTGAATTTTTTAGTTTTAACGTGTGAGAGTAATTCCTGTATTCTTCAGTTCTTGGATGATCTGAATCTGAATTATTGAAGATTAATTAGTTTTATAGCATTATTCTACTACATTCCAATACCACGCAAACAAACAATGCATAACATCCTTGACTTTGCTTTTCCTATCCATGAAACCTAACTTTCATGCTAGCTTGGTTCTAAAATACGAAGGAACAAAATAATTGTAATAACAAGTTTTCTCGTCATCCTATGTATCTCGCCATGCATCCCCAACTAATTTTCCAGTCTTTTTGTATTGAATATAGTCACAAAAATGTCGCTCATATATTTCCAAAGGTTACACACACACATGCATGCATTAGTATATACATTAACTCTAAAAAAATATTTTGATGGTTAATAAGGCATGTTCCTTTCTTTAGTTTTATAGTTTCAAAACATAATGAAAAAATTATTAAAACTTCCTCAAAACATATTATATTGATGTGAGGATTTATTTTTTAAAACTAAAAAAAATATAATCTTAATTATCTTACAAACTAATTTTAGAATATCATTTGTTGTTGAATAAAAAAGAAATAGTATATGCATGTCCATGACTCCAATTAACTTATATGTAGTAATTATTTTTGTAATATGTTCTTGCTAATCTATTCTTGAAAGAACTACCCAATCTTGCTAAAATTACATTATGTACATTATAGCTCAATAACTTAATAATTTTGATTAATTTTTTTTATTGGTCCTAACTTGGGACCAATGTGGTAAATTCATAATTTACAATATATTTAAGGAAAAAAAAACAATTCTCACTTGATATATAAATTAATAATCTCTTATACATCAAATTATATATATATATATATATATATATATATAATCTGTTTATATTTGTTTAATGTTATTTTTTTGTTCTTTTCATAAAATCAGTATATCGGTTGGAAACCTGTGACCTAATCTAAAAGATCATTCTCAAATATAACAACGACACATACTGTTTATTTAATAATATTGTTTTAATCCTTCCTTAAATTGGTATAAGAGCCTACTGATCTGAGTAGGAATAATAATGTAAGACACAAAATTCCTAGAAAGAAAAGAGACCATTAGACAATAGGTGAATGCTACTGAATGGTGTAAGTCCCGTTTGAGAATTAGGGCAATAAACTCATATAACTTGCAACCTGTTTCCTAGTTTATCTTTCCTATCTATGGATTCAGTTTTTCACAGGACTACTTCTATTTCAGCTTCCTCTACCTCTGAATCTTCTAAAAGTAGAAGGATTGTCTAAAGTGAAGAGATAACAATTGAAGATTTACTAAAAACATTGATGATTGGAAAATTCCAAAGATTTCTCAAACTCAAATTTATCAAAAATCTAAATATGATACTTTCAAAACAGATTTTACTATCAAAATTGAAGAAAAAGATATTCAGCCTACAAAACCTTTTGAAACCATCCAACTCCTCTCTAAAAAATCATTACAAAAACATCTAGCTCGAAACTATAAATACATCCGTGTTAGCCTTGTCCAAGTGTTGCGATGTCGCGGTCGCACAAATTAATTACCCTAGCTTCAAACACAACACATAAGATAGTATAGAGCAAGCAAGGGGTCGATCCCACGAGAAAGTTCAAGTCAGATTTTTATACTAGATGATATGCAATTTGAGGGGGTTTGGACATTATCTAGGCTAAAGCAAAAGAAAATAGAAAACCATCAAATGAAATTTAATAAAATCAGAAAATTATCAAGAGAACAAACCTTGGTCACAAGCACACATCCACCTACAGAAATCAGAACTGATCATGAAAACGAAACATCAATTTATATTCTGAATATTTATCTCTTCTTAACATTGGTTAGTTAACGGATCCGCCAACCCTAACCATCAAACAACCACAGTGTCCGCTCTAGTAATTTAATTTAATGGCAGCCTTAAGAACTAGATAAGTTGATTAATCAAGAAAACATAACTGTCCGCAGTCTATGTTTGATTTGATTGAATGTTCTCCCTAATATTAATAACGTAAATCCGCCACAATTATTAAACTCAGTTGCTTCACAAGTTCATATACCACAACTCCGGTTTTGATATCAAACTTAGCAATAGATTGTCTACAATAATAACTTAGAGTCCGCTCTAGCAATTAAAATAA
>Ga0325414_1004332_pt1 | contig 14824 bp, 11 predicted proteins | sample PopdelMetagenome_8_FD_206183 | JGI IMG/M metagenome (GOLD analysis project Ga0325414, IMG submission 206183) | Populus deltoides microbial communities from Bellville, Georgia, United States - Leaf-PdKOR-R3 | ecosystem: Host-associated > Plants > Phyllosphere > Phylloplane/Leaf | place: USA...
ATACATTCAAATTAAAAGATATTATTACAATTTAAGTCACGACAATTTATTAAGATACAAAATACATAAGCATTCATTTAAAACTAAATAACAAAAGGATAGAAAGATTTAATAATTACTCATTTCGTGAGTGTGACGAACCTAAAACAAATATAACATTGGATAATAAATATCATGGAAATCAATATTAACATTGGTAATTAAGTGATTTATTCAAGACTAACATACATTCATATTTCTTACAATTCCTTACTTCGTCCTTTTAGAATTTTCTTCTAATGAATTCACTAACATTTTTTCATTCCACTCTGAATTTCCAACCAATATCATATTTAATACCGAAGGACAATTCCTTCAAGTGAGTGTCAATACCAATTTATTGGTATCATTAACTATCATTCACTGGATAGCTAATCAAATCTTTTTCTTCCTAAAAACCTTTGGATTGTAATGCTAATACTAACAAATTCCATTAGTATCATTAGTCTTCCATATCGGGACTGACTAATCAAATTTGTCATGAATGTCGATATCAATGCAACCTATTGATATAATTAATTATTTCTAAACTGAAATAGTTAATCAAGTCCCAACAGTACTTTGAAATATCTATGAAAATGCTGATGTTAAGAATCCATGACATCATTATTCTCTATACCAGGAATTTCTAATCAATTTTCATGGAAATGCCGATATCAATGTAACCCATTGATATCATTACTTACCCTTAACCTGAATAGTTAATCAAGTTTAATATCTCTCATGTTCCAAGGTGATCATGTCAATATTAGCAGACCCTACGAACATCATTAGCCTCTCGTACTCAGGACCGACTAATTGAATCCAAGGAAATGTCGATATCAATGAAACCCATTAATATCATTAACTATTCCTAACCGGAATAGTTAATCAAGTTTGTTTTTATTTTTCATTTGTTCATTAGATGTTTATCTTTTTTGGCAACATTTATATATACAATCCAAAAATTAAACAAATTTTCAAAATTATGTACAATTAAAAAGGATATAGGTTGTAGAACGCCTACGTACTACAAAAGCTCGACTCGCGCTTTTCTGCTACTGTTGCGCAGCTCATGTGGTCCTTCCTTTATTCACAAGTATTCCACATTATCACCAATTCAAGTTACATTTCTCATAATAACAATAATAATAATAAATATTGACTTCTCTTCAACAATTCTTCCTTTACATTTATGTTTCCCATTACATACTTTAAAATCATTGTTCTTTATTTGATATTTGATCATAACTAATTTTATAAACTTCGGTTTTGAACATGGATTATTTCCTCTAAATGCTAAGACATAACACTACACATTTTTTGAGTTAAAGAAACCTAATTCTGCCCCTAAAGCGTCTAAATTTTCCATTTTAGTAACTTGTCGAAACTGTCAGCAAAGATTGCAGTCTGACCTCTTCTCATAGTTTTTCCTATATTTGGAGTTCTTGAACTCTAAATTTAACAAGGTTATACTCGTTGAAAAGCTAACATCTTTGGATATAACTTCCATGAGAAACCTCTTCCAAATTCTATCATTTTTAGGCTCAAATCCCTTCTGGAATTTAGGGATACGAATCTGTCCAATTTTCATCAATGGTTTAAATGAACCTTCAAACATCTTCATTTTCCACTCTTCCTCCAAAACAATCATTTTTACATTATACATATAGTAACCTTAGTAAATATGACCTCCCAAGAATCGTTTAACCTAACTTGCCCTTTTTGTGTAAAATGGTCAAAACCATTTCAAGAAAATATACATATTATTGGATTCCACATTTAACCTAATTTCAAAACTCCTCCTAATTCAAGCCATATGCTATTCATTATAGTCAACATATTCATTTCCATTTTACATAACATATGCATTCGATTTAGTTTTATAATTAATTTTGTTAAATTTTGTGGTTTCTCATTTAAAACCATTCTTTGTATCCTTGACCTTCACATTGACATTTTATTTATCCACATAATTCATATCGTTCATCTTTTCTTCTTCCAGGGCCATTTTAGGTCAAGAGCCCCTTAAGGGAAAACCATGGCTTTTCCCTTGTAAAATTTCCTTACTATCAAATCATCATACTTTACTTACTAACAAACCTTCTATAACACATAATTTATCCATTATTAACATATGAAATCTCAAAAACTCCTCCTCCCTTTTAACATTGCCTTGGCCAAAACTTAGCAAAAGGGAACCTTCCCTTTTTTTTCTCATGCAATAATTATCTTACCTAACCATCACAAGAAATTTACAAAGAAAATCATAAATTCTTCTCTTCCAATTCACTCCCCCAATGGCCAGCCACCTTTGATTCTTTAACCATTAAATTTTCTTTGGTATTTCTATATAATTTCACATTCAAAGCAATGTACAATACCCTAATTAATTCAATTCCACACAATTCTAGATTTCTTCCAAATTCTACTCAAGAACCCTAACTTAAATTCAAGATTAATATACCAATTCCTAATCAAATTCAAATTGGTTTGCATAATCAAGTTTAAGACTCCTTACCTGGTGATAAATTGGACTTTGATCCTTAACTAATCAAACAATTCTGACTCCTTCATTTTTTCACACCATTCGGCCCTCTCCTTCTCTTCCCCTAACAATTTCTTCATTTCTTCCTTATTAATTTCCTGCCTAATGATGATTTCCTTACCAATTGATCTAAATCTTGTATAAACCTAATAAATTTTGGTGTTTCTCTCATAATTTTTGGTGGAAAATAAAAATTTTCTCTCCTCCTTTTTTTTCCACTGCTGCTAGCCTTAGGAAAAAGAAAATGTAATATTTATAATCTAATTTTTTTTAATTACACTTTGACCCTATTTTCTCAAGTATTTTATTTTTGACCCCATTCCTTTTTTCCTTTTACAATTTGAGTTATACATTTTTTTTTGTCTTTTATAATTCCACCCCTCAATATTTGAATTTAATTTGTTTTTCTTATATTTAACCTTACCCTCTTTATCTCCAGGTTAATTTAAAGTTTTTTTTTTCATCTATATTATTTTCAGTTTATGTAAAAGTTTTTTCTCGGGGTTTACAATAAAGATGCCACAATTGCTAGGTTTTTTAATGGATTAAATAAATATATTGCTAATATGGTGGAATTGCAGCATTATATAGTGATTGAGGATATGGTATACATGGTTGTAAAAATAGAGAAACAGTTAAAGAGAAAAGGTAATGCAAAACTTGGTGGATATTCATGTTCGTCTTTGGGTTAGAAGTCGAGTTTTAGGACATATAGTAATGCACAAGTGAAACCAATGACTACACCTAAAGTAGTTGAACCTTTATTTGTTAGGAAACAAGTTGTAACTTTGGAGAAAAAAGGGGAAAATATTGCTCAGCCGAAGCATAAGCAAGAGATTATGTATTTTTTATGTCAATAGCTTGGGCATTATACATATAAATGTCTAAATAAGAGATTTATGATTATAAGAGATGATAGTAAGATGGAATAGGCTAATCAGGATGATTTGAAGGGGATGACAAAGCTTGATGATTGTAGTGATGTGAAGTGTATTGAGCAATGAGAATCCTTGGTTATAAGGAGATCTTTGAGTGTTCGGGTTTGTGAAGAGGGTGTAGAGCAACAAAGAGAGAATTTTATTTCATAGTAGGTGCTACATTGATAATAAGGTATATAGTATGATACTTGATAATAGTAGTTATACTAATGTTGCTAGCTCAACTTTGGTTAGAAAGTTGAACCTGAATACATCTAAACATGATAAGCCATATAAGTTTCAGTGGTTGAATGAATATGGAGAAGTTAGAGTGACTAAGTAGGTTTTGGTTATATTCATAGTAGGAAATTTTAAGGATGAAGTTGCATGTGATATTGTTCTTATTCATGCTTTATACCTATTGTTGAGGAGACCTTAACAGTTTGATAGGAAGGCCAAATATAATAGGTTCCAAAATAGGTATACTATAGAGAAAAATGGAAATATTTACACACTTATTCCTTTGTGACCAGGGAAAGTGTATGAGGATAAATTGAAGCTTAAGAAAGCCAATAAAGCTGAACAAGAATTTATGAAAAATAATGGTGAAGATGTGAGGCCAAGTAAAAATAAGGTGAGCCATATATGCGAAACAATTGGAGGGAAAGTTTTAACCATTAGAAATAGGTTTGAAGATTTCATAAAAAAAAAACATGGGGAATGCCGAGAGTGGAGAGAAGTAAGGGTGAGAAAAGAAAAGTGTGTGGAAAAAAATAGAGAAATACCATATTTTTTTATGCAAAATAAAGTGACCTTTCTCATGCTTATCATTCCAATATGCTTATGATTTTAATCTTGTATAAGGAGGCATATTTTAATTCTTATAATTTGAATTCTTATGTTCCCAATGTTGCTAAAGTTCTTTTGTATAAATTTAAGGATATCTTTCTCGAAGAGATCCTTAGTGGTTTGTCACCAATTCGAGGGAGTAGGCATCAAATTGATTTTGTTCCAGGAGCATTAATTCCAAACTAGCCAACCTATTAGAATTAATCCTAATGAGACTAAGGAGCTTGAAAGGCAAGTAGAAGAGATAATGTCAAAAAGGTACATTTGAGAAAGTATGAGTTTTTATGCAGTTCTAGTGTTATTTGTGCCTAAAAATAACAATACTTGGCTTATGTGTGTTAATTTGAGAGCTATTAACAATAATACGATAAAGTATAGACAACATATCCCTAAATTATATGATATGCTTTATGAGATGCATGGTTCTTCTGTTTTTTCTAAAATTGATTTGAAAAGTGGTTATCATCAAATTAGAATGAAAAAAAGAGATGAATGAAAGACAATATTTAAAACTAAATATTAATTGTATAAATGGTTAATAATGCCTTTTGGTTTGACTAATGCCCCTAATACATTCACGAGGTTAATGAATCATGTATTGAGATCTTTCATTGGAAAATTTGTTGTTGTCTTTTTTGATGATATCTTGATTTATAAAAAAAAGATGAGATGAGCATATTAATCATTTAAGGCAAGTTCTTGAAATATTTAAAAATGAAAGCTTATATGTTAATCTAAAGAAGTGTGCTTTTTGAACAGAAAGAATTGCGTTCTTACATTATGTTGTTAATGCAAAAGGGACTGAGATGGATGAGGCAAAGATCAAGGTTATTCAAGAATGGCCTACACCTAAGACAATAAATGAGGTAAGAAGTTTTCATGGTTTAGCTAGTTTTTATAGAAGATTTGTCAAAGATTTTAGTACTCTAGCTACAACTGTGACCGAAACTGTAAAGAAAATGGTAGGATTTAAATGGAATGGTGATAAAAAAAAGGCTTGTAACTTGTTAAAAGAAAGGTTGATTTCGGCCCCATTGCTTTCTTTACCTGATTTTACAAAAACTTTTGAGATTGAGTGTGATGCCTTGAGTATAGGTATTGAAGCAGATTTAATGCAGGAAAAATAGCTCATAGCCTATTTCAGTGAGAAGCTTAATGGAGTAACTTAATTATCCAATATATGATAAAGAGTTGTATGCATTAGTGAGGACCTTGGAGACTTGGCAACATTATCTTTAGCCTAACAAGTTTGTGATACATACGGACTATCAATCTTTAAAACACTTAAAAAGCCAAGGTAAGTTAAATAGACGACATGCCAAGTGGATTGAATTCATTGAGGCATTTCCATATGTCATCAAGTATAAACAAGGTAAGGAAAACATTGTTATGGATGCATTGTCTTGAAGTTATGTTCTTCTTAATACCTTGAACACTAGACTTTTAGGATTTAAAAATGTGAAAGAATTATATGTTAATGATGATGACTTTGGTCAAGTGTGACAATGTGAGCATTCAGCCTTTGATAAGTATTTTCCCTATCAAAATTGATTTTTTTCTTTTTTTGTAAATTAAACACACAACCACGATTAAACAAGAACCATTTTTTTCTTCTATATTAGCTAAAACCTTAAAGAGAAAGAAACAAAAAAAAAAAAGAAAACAAACCTTAGATATGGCAAGGTTTAAAAAAACCCTAGAATTACTTGTAACAATGAAAATTAAAGAGATATAACCTGAAATTAGTCATGCTTTGATACCAAATTGATGCAAAATTATCCCTTATATTGGTAATTTGAGGTTTGAAAAAGTTTACAACTTGACTCAACAGGAACCTTACCTTGGAGAACCAAAGTTATATGCAATTGATCACCCCTGTCTTACACTTATAATAAGATGCAAACAAGAAGTATAAATCACAACAAATTTGATCAATCCTTTGAAGAATTTGCAAGTTTAATCAATAACTTAGTATGGAAATCACTTAACTACACAAAAAGAAACAAAGCACACAATATGCGACAACCTTAAAGAAAACCTCATAAACTAAAAAATAATATTAACAATTGGTTTACTTTGTAAAAAGCTAATCTTAATTTGATATAATGGACTCAAACTTGATAAATAGGCATTGACACATTAAAAGCCCAAAATAACTAAAATAATAAAACAAAACCTAACCCAAATAAGCCCTTAAATCTCGCAGGCCCTAAAATCAACTACAAGATAAATAAATAATACCTTAGCTAATTAAAATTGGACCAAATTCAAATTTCTTAATCTGTTGGCAGGATTGAAGCCCAATTTCAAACGAATAGATCTTCTTCATCTTGATGAATTAAAAAATCTACCATATAGCACTAGAAGTTATCTTCAAACGAATCTTCTTATTTCAATCTTTTTGTCATGTCTATATGCTTCTCTATAAACCTTTTTTAAACAAGAATCAAATTAATCAAAACTTGTTTCTCATTCTTTGATATTCTCTACAAACCTTAGCCCATGTATGTCGAAGAAGTTCATTAATTGCCTCTTTGACCCTCTTTGCTCTAAGTCTTTTCATTAGACCGAATGAAACCTCTAATGGATCTCTTATATTGAATCCAACTTTTTAAGATGGTAGAATGAGATGTCATATATCATTTTTTAACAAATATTAATTTATTTTCTAAAATCAACATGATGCAAATTTAATTTTTGTTAAAGAAAAGCCAATTAATCATTTAGGAAAGAGTTTTTCATAAAATCACGTCAGTTAAAGTTATCTTGATAGACCAATTATCTATTAATGAGATCATGTCGTGTGTTGGGTTCAAAGGATTTATTTGTGATTTTTGTTGGTGGATATAAATAATAGATAGTTGTGAGAAAAGGGATAAAGATTATGCAAAGTGATTTTTAGCTTGAATTTCATTTGATTGATTTTCGTGAATACAATCATTTATACATAGTACTTCTTTATAGAATTAGATTTTATAGTATAAAAAGATCATCTTTATTCATTCTTGATAGTATGAGTGCAATTCGTGAAAAACCTTATTTACCATATATAAGCCTTTATGGTTAGGTGCCTACTTGCCTAGTATTGATATAATTTTTCTCAATACTAAGTCTCCCTTTTTAAATTTCCTTGGGTGAACCTTCTTATCATATTCCATGGCCATTCTTTTTGGATATAGTTAACCATGGCAAATAGTAGCCAATCTCTTTTCACTAATCATATTTAGTTGTTCATATCATATTTTGGCCAATTTTGACTCATCTAATTATACCTCTATCAAGACCCTTAAAGAAGGAATTTCAACTCTACAGGCATCACTGCTTCTATTCCATAGACAATGACTATGGTATGGCTTCTGTGGATGTCGTCACTTTAGTGCAATGTGCATGGAAGGCATATAGGAACATCTCATACCAATCCTTATAAGCGACAACCATTTTTTGAACTATTTTTTAAATTCTTATTTGCTATATCCACAACACCATTCAATTTTTTGCCTATATGCAAATGAGTTCAAATGCATGATCTTCCATTTTTCACATAGATCAACAATAATCTTTCCATTAAAATTATGGCCATTGTCTGTTTTTATTGTTTCTAGTGAACCTCAGATCCTTTTCAATGAACCAATTGACTATTTTTTTAGGTTACATATGCATAAGAACAAACTTCTACCTATTTATTAAAGTAATCAATCACCATTAGAATGAACAATGCTTATATCGCTTGCTTTTAGGTTGATTGGCCTATTAAAATCCAATCCCCATATAGAAAAGGGTCATGACAACACTTTATTAAATAAAGACATTAAAGGTGCATTGATATTGTTACCATATACTTGGCATTTATGATACCATATACTTGGCATTTATATAGCATTGACATGCTATATACAAATTCTTTTCATAATAATCCAATAGTGGCTTGATTGATGCATATGTTTGGCCATTATATGCCTATTTATATGAGTAACGTATTTTACCTCATAAAATTCTTACAAGGCCCTCTTGAATTTTTCAGCATCCAAACATTGTTAAAAAGGTACCATCAAACACCTATTTATACAAGATTTCTACATCCAGGTAGTACTATGTTGCTATCATTCTTAATGTTTTTTTATCTACCTTGGATTCCCTTGATGGGTATTCTAGGTATTTGATAAACTATTTGATATCATGGAGCCATGGCTTTCCATCTTCCTTTTCTTCAACTAAGCAACAATGAGCTAAGGAATTTCTAATCTTTATATAAATAGGTTGCGCCTTAATTCCATAATCGCTCTTAACTAAGAAAGCTAACATTACCAAAACATCTGTAGATTTATTTTTATCTCTACCTAGATGTGTGAATTTAATCTCATTAAACTCATTTACGAGCTTGTTAAGATACTTCTTATATGGACTTAACTTATGATATTTGGTCTACTCACCTTTTTTCTTTATAGTTTATCAACATTGAACCACCATATACATCAAACTTTCTAACTTGTATTTATAGGGTAACCTTCAAGCCATGAATACATGCACCATACGCTATGATATTATTAGTGCATTCAAACTCCTACTTGACAGAGATGGGGCATTTCCTTCCACTTAGAGAGATTATTTCTGCTTTTATGCCATTTTTGAAAATGTTCATAACACCATCAAAATACATGGTCTACCATTCATTTTTGACATCGTCTATTTTTTTCTTTAACATTATAGCATCCTCATCTAAAAAGTTAAAATCCAATGGCTTATAGTAATCAATTGCATTTTGTACAGGATAATTCGCAATCACACTCTTCTTCATTGCCATTGTTGGACTGTTGGTGGTGCTCATCCTTATGTTAGGGGAGTGTCGTGAGGATGAGGGATATCAAATTGAATTCTATAGGTTTTGTGGGTAGACATTGCAGCCTTGAATTTGGCTTGGTTTGGCGGGGTTGATCTCTTTAGCCAAAGCCATTTTAGGTGGCATCACCTAATAGACTTCCCCTGTTTACAGTGTTTGGAACGACGTCGTTTTAGACTAGGACTATCATCCTTTGATCTGCCTCCCTAAAGTATCAACACCTATTCAATTTGGTCACTATAATTTAATTTCTTGCAATTTGAACCCAAATTGACCCTAAACTTTGATATCTCTTCAATTAAGTTCTTGATTTCATTAATTAAACTAATTCTTCAATTAAGTGTCAAAACTTATCAATTCTTTAATTAAACTCCTGATATCATTAATTAAACCAAATCAAAGTTTAATTGAGTTCCCATACTTGTCAATTCTTTCAATTAAGCTCATAATTTCATTAATTAAACTAATTCAAAGTTTAATTAAGTCCCTAATCTTATCAAATAAACGTGAAAACCTTTCCTTTCCTCTTCTTTTCTTTTTGATTGATTTTCATTTGTTTATTTTTTTGAAAAATAGCCTAATTGTTCCAGGTGACCTGCCCGATGGTAAAATACAAGAAATCTCGCAAGTGGTCTAATTGTTCCAGACGACCTGCCCGATAATGAAAAAGAAATGCAAAGGATAAAGATTTCGTGAGTGGTCTTATTATTCTAGGTGCCTGCCCAATAGTGAAGAATATAGAGAGGGATTTCTTTTCTTTTTTCTTTTTTTTTGAAAAATACAAAGATTTTTCAGAGATTGTCTCATTATAATGGGTGACCTACCTAAATGGAAAAATACGATGATTTTTTAGAAGGGATCTTATTTTAATGGATGACCTGCTCAGGGGGAAAATATAGAGATTTTTCAGAAAGGATCTTATTGTAATGGGTGACCTGTCCAGGTAGAAAAAGACAAAGATTTTTTAGGTGGCCTGCCCATACCAAAACTCAAAGAGGCTCACTTGGTGGGTGACTTTTCTAGTTGAAAAATACAAAGATTTTCAAGTGGTCTAATTCTTGTGGATGACCTGCCCAAGTCAAAAATTTCTCAAAAGTAAAAAAAAATTCAAAAGTATTTTCAATCTTGGCCTTTTTTGAGGTAACCTTCCTTTTGACGGATTCCATCGGGGATCTTTCTTATGAGATTTGCAAAACATATTGTTTAATGTTTCAAAGTTTAGATGATATGTATGCATCTTTTACCTGATTTGAAATATAGGCCCTCATTTCTTCTTAATCTTCTTGTTGCTTGATTGGCGAGGACTTGTTATCTTTAATTTGGGACATCTTTGTCGTTTGACTTCTAACTCACTCGAGTTGGCCCTGTAAGTCTTTTTCTAGATTTGTTTACACAACTCAACCTTCATGGTGCCCGTCGTTACCTATGTGCTCAATGATATAGAAAATCTCAGGCAATCACATGGGTTACAATGGGCACCATGAATCTAGTTGAATAATTTGAGAGGATTATTCATTATTCCCCTATCTCACTGCTAAAAGCACTTGATGTCACTTGCTGAAAGGATCAAAATGCCTTCTATGCCACCTTGTCTTGTTGTAGAAAATGTTTCTTTTTTATGGTTATCTAGAAGGGATCAATTCTCCTCTTAAACACAATGTTGCCCCCTGTACTGGTCATTGCCCTTAAGTGTGCTCTGTCAGCGACTCAAACAAATAATGGTTTCGAGTGACCATTCTCTTGTTTCTTTCCTTTTCAGTTTGGTGAAGGAATATTTATCTATAATGAATATTGAAATCTTAATCTTGCATTTTGAAAACAAAAATTGTTTCGATGTGAGTTTAAAACAATTTGCTTTTGAAATCTTGCAACTCCTTGGTTAATTTTTTTCTTGGAAAAGATATGATTTGCTCTTGTGTTAGCGATATTACCGTAGGTGAAGGTATGTCATGAGGTGACCTTCTATTTTTATGGCTTTCAAAGTGAAGGCTCAAGAAAAAACTCGAGGTTTTGTTCAAGAAAAAATTGTCTCCTTTTGAACACATTTTATCAGCATGAATAATAAGGAGTAGCATGTTCTCTATGTCATGACTCTTATGAAAAAGTACTCTTTGCATTTTGAGAATATTGTTTATTATTTCAGGTTGCTTACTTGCTTGATTAGAAAGGACTTTCACATGCATGTAATGTAGGTTGTGGTCTTTAGCTATGAAAGAAAAGAATTCATATGGCTCAAAAGGTGTTTTAGGGTTTCAAAGACTAAGGATCACTATTAGCAGTTCGACTCCTTTTGTTTTTCATCTTTTTTTTTACCGCTCTTCTTTGATTTGCTCTTTTCTATTGTTTTGGTCGGGGCATACTTATTTTGTTTAGGCTATCCGTTTTTCTTGTGATTTCGGTATGTCCCCTAGCATTTGAGTTTCTTGGGGTTTTTTGCCTTTTTAGCTTTCTCGCGGTTTTTTCCTCTCTTTTTTTATCATTGAAATTTTCATTTGTCCTAGTATGGGGTGTGATCCTAGTCAATATTTTCATGAAAGAAAATTTATTCAAGCTCAAACAAAGAGTATATTCATTTTAGAATGTGAAAGGAATAACAAAGATAGCTTTTTCTCATTTCAAGCACAAGTAATTAAGATTAATAAACTTTAACCTCGTCTAGTATGATAGTTTGAACTTTTACGAAGAACTATATTTCATGAGTCTATGAGCAACGAGTTCACTACATATCATTATTCATACATTTAAAACAAATGGCTCGAGAGTCATGGTGTGAGGGTGACAGTTCATTTTCTATTCATGCACTTTAGTTTATAGTTTAGTCACCTCAATGAAGGAGTTGCTTGATTCATGTGCCATTCTACAAGTAGAATGTCAAAAATGTCATTTTAAATAAACATCAAATCATTTTTGAAATTAAAATGCAAGTTTAATTTTTCAAAATTTTATTGGGGGAAAAGATTGTAGAAAAAGGAATGAATCAAGTCAATGAGATCACGTGAGGTTTCAAAAATGCACTTATGAGTTTTCAGAGGGAACCCTTTTTAGGATATTTGGTTGTAAATCAAAGGAAAAGACGCAATTGAAGGACAAACTTATTATTTTATTGAAATTTTAGAAAAAGGGCTTAACAATAAATATCTCATGCTAACATCTTGAGCTATGATTACTAGCAAGGTGACATATAAAAGAGCTAAACATTTAGCAATCATCGATTGGAATTTCTGGAATCTTTCAATCGTCCCTTTTCTATGAACTCCTCAATAGGAGTACCTTTCCAATAGTCAGTTGGGGTCATACATAGACCACTCTTGGCCTAATGACATTGTAGCTTCATCTTCAGTACGATTGATCTCTAGATGTCCTTGTTTTTGTAGTTCTTTTTCTTGCCTTTGTGACCACCTTCGATATTGTGAACCTCGGTTTCTTTCTTTTTTCCCGTAAGACTTTTCTCCTCAGTTGAGTTAGCAATCCTTCTTAACCGAATGGCTTATTCAATTCTCTTAGCTATCGCAACCAAGTCAGAAAAAATATTGCGTAGAGCTTCCAACCAAGTATTCAAAGTATGGGGCCTTGAAAGTGTTGGCAAACAAATTGATCATCTCTTTTTCCAAAAAAGGAGGATTAACCTATGTGGTTATCTCACGCCATCTTTAGGTGTATTCTCTTATGGACTCCTTGTTGTCCTTTTCCATAGCTTTCAAACTTGACCTATCAGGGCTCATATCCATATTGAACTTATGTTACGTAATGCAAGCATCAACTAATTCCTTCAACTTTTTTACCTCGGTATTGTCCAACCGCATATACCAAATGAGGGCAGCGTTACTCAAGCTGTCTTGAAAGAAATGAATCAATAGTTTCTCGTCATAGACCACCTCGTCCATTTTATTGCAGTATACCTTGAGATGAGCTACACGGCTTTGAGTTCTTGTACATTTGATGAATTCAGGCACTCAATTTTTTTTTAGAAATGATCATGTTAGGCATCAAACCCATCTTAACAGCCTTTATATGGTCATGTAGGCTAGTTCCCTTAAATGCCATCATCCTTCACTCCAAGGAAGCCAATTTGTCAAGGCCATCTTCTTTTACCATTTTGGCCTTTTGAAATTCCTTCATTGTAAAGTCAATGGTAGACAACATTCTTATAGGATATACTGGTTGAGCAATTTGGGAATACGTAGCTGGTTGAGATTTAAATGACACCTCATTTGCCTCCAAATTCTGTGGATTTGCGAGCAAAGGTTTAGGCCGAGCTATAAATTTTACTTCTCTAGATTTAGATCTCAAGGCTTGCTCAAGTAGACTAGTAAGCCTTGTGACTTCTTCTCTAAGACTTTTCAACTCTTTTCGATGTCGAGCTTCCAACTAAGCTCTTTTTTCGTTTTCCATTTGTTTTTTTCATGGTCGAGTGCTGAATAAAAATTATGCAATCATGCACAAGGAAAATGCAGATTCAATATGGGCTTGCCCTTCACGAGGTGGAAATTGTCGTTTGTTCATGGATTTTAGGGACCTGATGTCATCATCATGCCAACGAGGGGATCCTTGTCTAGTCTTGCTTAAGTTTGAGCTTTTGATAAACCTTTCGGCTTTCAATTCGAATTAGTTCCCTTTCGTCAACTGTAACAACTCAGTCTCTTATATCTTATATGATGACCATTTACCACCCAATGGTCTTAGAATTCAAGATGCCATATGTTGGGCTTGCTATAGTGAGTTTACTCAGGGTATAACCTATCAGGTCAGTTTTAGTCGTTAAGTGCATCACGAGGGTAAGTTACTCTCTAGTCTCAAAGAGTTTCTCGCATGCATAGTGATCGTCCTCGAAAGGTTGATATGAGGCTTATAAGTAGTGTGAAGATAGAGACCTTTAATAATATCAGATTTAATGGTTTCACGAGTTTTACCCATGCTAAAGTCGTTGGGGGTATCGTTACTTCTCCACTTATCCTAAATTTTAACGTGTGTGCTCTTGAAGTGATGCGTGACAATATAAACATGGATGCATATTAAAGCAGTAAAGACAATTAAATAAACGAGCAAGCATAACAAATGAGATAGCAATAAAAAGACAAATTACAAAGCTTAGTCCTAAAAATCCCCTGTAGAGTTGCCATCTATCACACCCGGACATCGCGACAACTGATTAAAAATAATATTTCTTGTTTAGCTTTTCAAGAAAAGAACGGATATTTGGCATCTCATCCTTTTGGGAATTATTTCTTGTTTAAGGACTCACCACCTAGTATTATGGTTACTAGGAACCCTAACTAGTAAACATAGATTCTATGATCCGGGATAGGTTACGCGAAAGGGAAGATGCTATCACTCCTTAAACGTCCTACCTGAGGGAGACTGCATTGCTGGTTTTGTCTAGATTTGCTAAGAGTTTGTTCTCTCTTTTTTTTCATCCTATCATGTTCTTGACTTTGGCGCCAGTGAATAGTATCTATGAATATTTCCAACTCTAGTGTTGGTAAATATTACATAAACCCAAAAAAATATGACGTTCCTGACTCTAGCATTAGTGAATAAGTTCGTAAAATTTTGAATTTTTAATGAAGAAGAAACAATTTTTTATGCCTTTTTCTTTTTGTTTACCTTTTTTCTTATTTACTCCCTTTATACAAGAATAAAAAAAGCATTGCACAA
>Ga0325414_1004335_pt1 | contig 14821 bp, 12 predicted proteins | sample PopdelMetagenome_8_FD_206183 | JGI IMG/M metagenome (GOLD analysis project Ga0325414, IMG submission 206183) | Populus deltoides microbial communities from Bellville, Georgia, United States - Leaf-PdKOR-R3 | ecosystem: Host-associated > Plants > Phyllosphere > Phylloplane/Leaf | place: USA...
TGGGCTCACAGATTTAAGAGAAAGTGAAGGAAAAACAATGGTTTCATTAACAGGAACTAAGGTGAGGTTAAATATGGTTGGTCTTGATCCGCATCATACCCTGATCCACCTTCTAAATTTGCTAAAATTATTTTTTTAATTATTTTTTGATTTTTTTTTAATTTTAAGCCTTAATATTTGGCTAATTTGATCTAGAGTTCCTAATTTGTTTAGATTTGAACTAGATAGATGGTCCGCACTATGTTGCGTCTGGATTATTATTTTTTTTAATGTAAGAAAAAGATTCCATGCAAAACTTGGGATTTAAAAAAAAACAGAGAATTTGGTCATTGAGTCAACAGAGTTTAATAATCTTAACCAATCTAATAATACTTAAAAAAAGATAATGACAACAAATAACCAAATTAATAAAAAAAAAATTGACATCCAGGATATAAAAACCTTGATCAAAAGAATGAGGATCCAAATTTTTTTTAAAATTCTTTTTAATTTTTTTTAAAACCCGTCTTAAAACCCATTGAATTTTTTTTACCAAAATAATGTTATTTTTACATATTTGTAAAATAAAGAAATTAGTTACTCGAGTAACCCTAACCAACCCACCTGATATGTGACTTGGGACTTGACGAGGATTGACATCTGGACCAAGTATAAAAACCATAATTAAAAAAATAAGGACACAACTTTCTTGTAAATTTTTTTAAAAACCCATTGAATATTTGTTTTTGGCTAAGTTAATTTGGGTAACCTTGACCAATCCACTCGATCTGTGACCCAGAATTTACTCGGGATCAACCTTTGAGTCGAGTTTAAAAACTAGGATTGAAAAAATAAGAATCAAATTTGATATTAAAATCAAATAAAATCAAACAATGATGGATGAATATGAAAAAAAAATCAATTAAGAAAATAAATGAAACCAAAAGAAATTATAATGAAAAGGAATGAGGACCAAATTAAAAAAAAACAAAAATTAAGTATGAAATTGAAAAGAAAATCAATTAGAAGAAGGATGAAAAGCAAAATAAATATCAATTAAAAAAAGGACCAAATCTAACACAAAAATAAAATAAAATGATAAATGATGAAATTGAAAAAAAATCATAAAAATAATTTAAAACAAATACATAACCAAAAAAAAAATATGAGGACCACAATTGAAATAATACAAAAGCTTAGGATATTTTTGAACTTTGGGTGAGTGGAGGAGAGAGAGAAAAGGGTAGAGAAAAACAAATTCAGCCGCCGCCTAATGGCGGCACTTATGACAACATAAACTAGTCAGGATGAAGTGTCGCCCGCCGTGCAACACTTCATCTAAGACGGCGGTTGGGTATTTTTGGATACCAGAGGAGGTGTCATGCGCTGCCTAACTAACACGGACAGCCTCCACAAGTTGACGCGTTCTTATCCCGCACCGGCAACTTCTTTTTTTGTTTTTTTATAAATATCAAAACACCCTTGACCCCACACAAAATTTACAAAAAAAAAAATCAGAGTGCAAAAGACGCTAATAACCCTAAAAACAAAAGTACTTGTTTTAAAATCCAAAGATATTTTGATAATTTTATTGTATTCAAGAAAAGAAAAAACCGAAAAGTCCATCTCCCAAAGTAAACCGAAATTATGCTTTCAAGGGTATTTAGAACTTTACATTGTGTAATCAATAGAGTAAAAGACATACACACCCCTCACCAATTCTATAATGCCAAATATATCCCGTGTAAAAGTCTAAAAATACCCCTAAAGCCAACCTTTATGTTTCTCTTTTCCAAGGATAATTTGGTAAATTTATTATGCAAATAAATTTAACCCTAAACTACATAACAACCCTAAACTCTTTTAATATTTTTTATAATTGAAGCCCTGAATAACAAATTTTACATGTTAAAAATGGTTATTTTTTATCAATTTAATATATTAATATCTCCATATTTTTTATATAAAAAAAAATAACATCCAATACCCCGGTCTCAATATTTAAAAACTTAATTTCCTAGTACTTTTATATATTTTTTTTAAAATTAGAAAATAATAATCTATCCATGACCGGGAGGGTGTTAAAAAAACTAGTTGATGCTACTTGGCGTTAAGGTCATGGCCATCATCAACGAACAATGTGAACCCACAAGACTGATTCATGTTTGTTAATCATGATTAGGCCTTTATACTGGATCTCAAACCAAAGCTAAGCGGTGGTGACTGAAATTTTAAAGGGGAGGGGAGCCACAGCTATAGGGTGGTGATGACCAGCTATACATCTACAGCCAAAATGCTTGGTTCTCGAACAGAAGATACCCACAGAAAATTTTCCTTACAAATATGAAGTCTTCCAACAATAATCATCAAAATTAGAGACAAAAATAGATTTGGAAACAAAAGAAAAATGAAAGCTGCTATACATGAAGAAGGCTACTCATCAAAATATACAAGTAAAATTCCCACACAAGGTTAAATTTCCAGAGACACCACCACCTATTTCAAACCGGTTCAAGCCCTTGACTAATCTCTTCAGTACAACAATGCACTGAAAATAAAAAATGAAAAAATGGGCACCAGCAACTCCAACTCACCACCACGATTGCCTGCGTCAAAACATTGATACGGATATGTCAGAAAAGAAGGGGGAATGGAAAGAAAAAAGCTGCTGCTGTTCAAGAACAAGCGCTGTCACATTTGAAGCTAATATCTTTATGATGAATAATCTTATATTATGGCTGGCTAACTAATATGTGATCCACCAATCAGCATGCTATTGCAAATGCCTATGAATTGCACAGGGCAATGGTACACACCAGGGTTTTTGATCTGTGATGTTGGCAAGGCAGGCAAGGACATCTCTGCAAAATTAAGTGGGAGCCATTAAAACAAGAACTAAAGAACAAAATGCCTGCGTGTGTGTGTGTGTGTGTAAATATTTCGGATGAAATGTTAAATTGTCCCGGCTCTTTTAGAAATATGAACAGCAGCTAATATCTGGTTCTTTCTTGAGTAGTTGAACATTTACCAGGGGCACAAAGAGACAAGGTTGAAATGGAGGATGATGAAGGCCATGGAGCTGCAATGTTGTCATTCAAGTCGCATGTAAAGCTGAACCCTGTTGAATTGTCCAATATAACATCGGGAGGCAAGCTACGAAGTAGACACCCTATAATTGAATGGAAAAGAAATTTCAATAAACAATAGTAATAACTATTATAACAATAAAGAGATAGCAATCTGATTTCTTTCCAGGCTGCAAAAGAGAAAAGTTTCTTTACAAGCTCTAAGAGGCACTTTCTTTTTGCAGTCAGATGAACAAAACCTTATTACCTTTCTCAAACAAATTGGAAAATAACACACCTATCCTTTCCCTAGGCCTTAGTAAGATATCACCTCACAGCGCAAGATAACCGATGTTCTTTTACTTACATATGCTACTTGGCAACAAAGGTGTTTTCATCAAGCATCCTAAATACACAAATAAAACGACTACCAGGAAGCCAACTGCCAGGTTCAGGTGGGAGATTTTCATGTGATATAGAAAGCATGCCCTACAACCTTTTCACCCTTTCAGCACTGGACATCCATATGTTTCCAAGAACTCTTACTGTAACCTCCAAATATATTATCAGCATATAAGCTATATTGCTCTGAGAGAGAGAGAGAGAGAGGCAAACCTTGTTGTCTGTACGCTGCTTTGCATCCACCAACACATAAATCCACACACAAACACACACAAAAGTATACATATCAGATGGAATAGATGATGAAATGAAGTGAAAAGTTTACAGGAATGATAGTGAACTGAGAAAATAAACCTTGGATGCTAAAATCTTTCAAGTCAATGTCACAAAGCTCATACACATTTGTCATGACCCCACCTTGTCGTAGCTTGGACCCCAAAACTGTTGCACAAATTATGGCCTGTTTGTTTGTAATTAACATTTGATTTTGTATCCCAGCCATGTATGTATTTAATGAGCTACAGCAAGAGGGACTGGGAGCAGCTACATTTCGACATGCTTTGATAACTTCTAGAGGCCGTGTGAAATTCAAAGGGCAAACTGCACATGAACATTGACTCATTAGAAGTGTAATAACTCAAAGAATCAGTAAAACGCTTGCAACATATCCTTCTTGAGTTCCACCAATTTATGATAAATCTATGTGACACAGAAATGAGTGCAGGTAAAGAAAGCAAATTAATAAGATCAATTAAGCTTGTGAACAACTATAGAGCAACACAGCTACCATGATTCTATCCCGAAAACATGATTACCCTTAATTCAAATACTTTGCATGATACCCTGAAGCTCTAAGTCTCATTTTACCACTCCTGCATAAAACTTGAAAACTTTGGCTTTATTTCATGGTCTAAGTTAGTGTGATTAATTGAAACCAACACAGGGCATCTACATAGATTCAGAAGCAGCATCATTTGACAAACAGATGAAACCAATGGTATAGACTCGTAGCATATTGCCCACACTTTTGTCCTCTCTTCAGATTAGCATCATTCTATCATGAAAAGTTCCAAAACATGGGAGAACCTCAAAGAAGATGCGATATGTGCACAGGGAATTTATTAATGTAACATTGGCAATACATTTATGAAATTCAGTCCAGCAAAAAAATGGGAAAGAAATCATAAAAAAAGGAAAAATGATAATTACTGTACCCTTGTTAACTTTGCAGGCAGATACTGTCCGGAATGCAGCATTTGCAGCATCTGCTGATAGTTTCCTAGAGAGATATGAATACACCACCCCTTTACAATCATTAAGGGGATCATTACGATTATGCTCGGTCACTAACTCTTCATTATCATTGATTGTCAATTGTGTCCTAGACATCTCAAGAGCAGCTTCAGTGATTGCAGATTGGCAAATTGGTCTACAGCACTCTTTCAGAGGATCGACGGTACTGCAGGCTTCCAGTAATTTGCTTGTATTTACTATTTTCTCAAAGTTGACAACATCCTTTACTGGACACAACCCACCAGTAAGATTTAATGATTTAACAGAGCATAGTGTAGGTATAGTTTTATTGGCCCCTCTGCTGGCTAGTATACTAATGATATCTGAAAAACAATCATCAGCAACTGCATTCTGCAAAACCAACTTATCAGAGTTGACACTGTAATAACCCTGGAAGATGTGGAGCAAACTGCCAAGCTGCGGACAGCATATTACATTTCCTACAAGAGCTGCCAAGGGTTGAGAGCAATCAGATGCTGTTTTGTCTATGATATTTGACAAAGCGGTGAAATTTACAGGGCATTTGCCAGTTAAATTTGGCTTGTACGTGGTGGGAAAAGTTGGGTACATGGGAGCCAAAGATTCATCAGGATAAGGGTTACGTGGGAGGATGGCAGGTGATATTTCAATAGGACCAAAAATTCCAAAATTTGGTGGAGTTGCTAGCTCAGATGTAGAAGAAACATGACTGGGCTCAAGAAGGGTCTGCAATGCCACAGCAACTTGGAAACTAGATAACCAAACGATAAATAACAAGAACTGATGGCCTAGTGAGCCTGCAACCAAACATCAGGCAGTTATCAGCATCAACACACTCGTCTTTCACTGTAGTAAAGAAATATGCAGAATACATCGATTGCTCATAATGGCTTACCCTTTAGACAACAAATAGTCTGGAAACAGTCCATATTTCCACTAGCCTTCTGGCACCATTGAATTTTGGAAAAAGGAAACCCTACAGCACTAAATAATAACCCTGAACTTGCTCACAATGATGCAACAAGCCAGAATACCTGTACAAAGCACCAAATTCAACAACATAAATCAAATTAAAGCCAGATAATTAAAACTAGCAAAAAAAATAAAAAGCACTCCACACATTACCACTGCATATAAAGGAACAGTTGAGCTTGATACATGTTTTATTTCATATGTTGAGTTACTTGAGCCTACAACAATTTAGAAACATGGCAAGCTACTCCAACCCTGCTAAATTATGATAATTATTAGCTTACTAAGAAAACCTAAAGCTTCTAAACTGCACAATTAAAAAATTCCCTTATTTGCTTAGTTCAATTCCAAAGAACTGATCATATACTTCAACCCACAAATTTTTTACATCTAATTAACATTTATCCTCACCATACTAACTACTAGGTTTATTATACATGGAATCAAACTTAATCTACGCTACTGGTTCCAATACATACTATATTTTCAATCATTTGACACAAGTGAGCAAAATTATCTAGCTACTTCAGCTAAACAACCTTTCTTTTTAGCTATACTTTCACTCTCGAAACTTGCATTCCCAAATCAAGTTAATATAAAACCTATTGTCTATTTATTCACCAATACCATCTGGTTTAAGTTGCCAAAAAAATGATTTAGCTTAACAGTTTCACCACCTCAACTAAGTGAACCTTCGCTCAAACAAATGCAAGTTCAAAGCTAAAATTTCAATTTCCATTTTCCAAATAAGTAAGAAAATGTTAGCTAAAATGAAAAAAGCTTAACAACCCACAAGTTATATTATCTTAAAATATTAGAACATCCCATCAAGCTGGAAAAATAACAATAAGGATAGAAAGAGAAAGAACTCAAGACTCAACAATCTTAACAAAAAAAAAAAAAAAAACCACACACAAACCAAGCTAAAAACACTCCTATAAAGCTCAACTAAGCAAAACCCAAGACACCAACTTGCATTTTCTCATAAACAAACACAAAGTTCACAATTTTAAGAAAATAAACTAAAAAATAAAAGTGACCCACCATAACATGTTGAATCCATGTAACAAATTCAAGTGTTTCAAGCCCCCCGCAAAAAAAAAAAAAAACGAAAAAAAGGAAAAAAAATCAAATATTTTTCAGTGTTGGATCTACTTGGGCTAAAAATGGAGAGAGCTTTGCTTATGAGAAACCCTAAATCATACTTTTTTTTCTTCTTTTTCTAGCTCACTCAAGTAGAAAACCCTCTCTGTGATTGTAACTGTGGTTGTTGGTGGTGGATAAAGGACAGCCTAAAAAGCTTTTACCTTTTTTAGACTCTCTACCCGACCCGAATTTGTCCTTTTTACCCGGGTCAAGTTAACCCTTCTCCGTTTTGGCTTAACCAGGGTCCAAAATCTTTTAGGGCAAACCCAAACAAGTCCTCCAACTATGGACTTTGTCTCGGTTGAGTCCATAAAGAACTTTTTCTCTCAATTGAATTCCCAAAATATATCCATACATTCCCTATTAAGTTTGTTTTTTCAAATAATTTACGAATTTTTTAATGAAAAAAATTAATCTATTTATAAAATCATAGTTTTCAAGATCAATATACCCGATAAATAATTTGAGAAATTTAACAATTGAAGTTCTAAATTAAATTAAGTTTGTAATTAAATTGAGAAATCATTTATCCGATTAAAACCTAATCAATTTAATTGTTGTTAAGACATAAAAAATAAAAAAATAATATATATTTTTTATTTTTTAATCAAATAGTCATATTTTAATTGAGTTTAACAACTATAATAAAAAGCATTATAAAAAAAAAAAGCATTTTGGATGAAGTGCATGGATTAATATGGACGCAAAGACTCAATTGAGAGTTTCTAAAACTTGATAGACTTGATTGAGGTAAGAAGATTATTTGGGACCTTAATTGAGACTACTTACATAGTTGGGAGACTTTCTCATGCTTGCCAATTTTTCCTTAACACTCTAAACGGTGCGTTTTGAACGTGGGGTTTTAGGGATTTGTTTTTCTCCTCTCTTTCAAAAAAGAGCTCACTCCCTTCTCATCTCGCTGTCACCAAACTGAGGCCAGGGTAATGAATCTCTCTCTTATTTTTCTCCTGGTTTTTGTATCTGGGTTTGGCTTAATTTATGGATTCATGTATGTTTTTACTCATTTGAATGCCTATTTAGTGATTTTAAGCAGTGAAAATGGACTTCTATGGATGCTGAAGATATGTTTTTTTTTTTTTTTTGCCTTTGTTCAAGGTTTCTTCGGTTTTTGTATCTGGTTTTAGATAATTTATAATTTTTTTATGGTTTAGATGTCATTCGTTGATTTTAAGTGCTGAAATGGACGTCCATGGATGATAAAGATTGGATTTATTATTATTATTATTATATATTTGTCAAGGGTCTCTTTGTTTTTGTATCTAGGTTTAGCTTAACTTACAAATTTATTTCTGTTTTGGATGCGAGTAATTGCTTTTAGGTGGTGAATTGACTTTGGATTCTGAAGATAGAAGTTTTCTTTTTATACAGGGTCTGTTTTGAGTACAACAACTATGCACAGTATTCACCGGATTATATCTCGACTTTCTTCTACCGCGTTAAGCACAAGTGCTAATGCTGCAAGATTTCTAAAAGAACAAACAAGACCCACTTTTGGAAATGGCAAAAGGGTTGCGTTGGTAAATGGGATTGGAGCTTATCAAGATATTGCGTCCAGGTTCTTCTCAGCGAAGTCAGGAGGAAGTGAGGGTGGAGATGATTGGGATAGTGCAGTTGGATCTTTTGGTGGCTCTGAGTCTGTTACTGATGGTGATGGCCTTGGTTGGGGCTCAGCTTCATCATGGTCAACTGGATTGACTAAGGACCATTTTGATGGAGTAGAAGTGGTGGGCCAAAGGACTTCTAGTTCTAGTACTGATAGTGGAAAAGATGGTGGAGATGGAATGAAAGATACATCTCAGTATGCGATGGCCTATGATTTGCAAGACACTGAAGATTGGATAAGAGAATATGAGTCTGAGAATAAAAGGAGTGCAGCTTTTGTGGCTGGATGGAATAAGAGGATTGACGAACTTAAAGTGTTGATGGATCAAATAAAGGAGCCTGGTTTAAGAGGGTCTTACTTGAAGGACTCAGAAAAGGCAGAGATGTATCGGTTGCATAAGGAAAATCCTGAAGTTTACACTGTTGAGAAGCTTTCTAAGGATTACAGGATTATGAGGCAAAGGGTGCACGCAATTCTTTGGTTGAAAGAAATTGAGGAGGAAGAGGAAAAGAAGCTTGGTCATCCCTTGGATGATTCTATTGAGCTTTTGCTTGATAAGTTCCCAGAGTAGGATATAGATTGTTGAGAATATATCCTTCTGCTTTGAATGTGTGATCCTATTCCATGTTTTGATAAATGATTGCAAGTGTCTGGTTATCATGGACTTGTGCACATTAATTAACTCAGGTTTTGCATTTAGTCACTTTATGGGGAACCTGTAATAATTCACTGTCTTGAACTCAAGCTTCGAATTTGCACTTAATAAAGAACTAAACTATAGAACGCTAGACAGCATACCTTTACAAAACACCCACCAAAGAAATAGTCAGAGGTTATTTTTGCTGAATCCTTTTTACTTGGTATTGTCTATCATGATTTCACGTGTTGCATGCTAGCTCTTTCTGTCATCAAGCCCAACCCAGCAGGTTTTGGTTCAATTTAAGCTCAGCCTTGTTACTGCTAGATAGATAGCTTGCTCATCTGGCTACAGTGTCTCTGTATTGTACATGTCCATGTAATTATATTTATCTGTTTGACCATGTTACGTCCACACAAGTTATATCAAGGTCAGCCTATAGCTATGTGATTTGGACTGAATGTATGGAAGCATATCAGATAGCAAACAAACAGATATCTGCCAAAATAATAGACTTGTATTGCTCATAAAAGTGCAACTACTATTTTGCAGATTTTTCAAATCCCATGACCGAGAATTCCATGTCGCTTCCCTTACCTACAAGCCTGAATTCAAGGTGATGCCAGAGGGCTGGGATGGTACCATCAAAGATATGGATGAAGTCCACTATGAGATATCCAAGAAGGAGGATGAGATTCTTTATCAAGAATTTGTTCTGAGGATGAACTTCAACAAAATGAAAGTAAGTCCTGTGTGCTTCTTGCTTTTAATCAGGAAAAGAAACTAGAACTGCATAAAAAATGCCTGTTACTTCTGTTGTTTTAACCTTGCCATGTGTCCTGCCCAATTACCAGATAAGATATAGCTATTCCTAGAGACACAATAGCCACAAAATCTTAGCTAAATTTACACGTGAAAAGTCAAGGTGTTAACCATCAAAACTTATATGTTGAACAATTGAAAAGGTAACCACCCTTTTAATATACACACTCACACATGCTCACGCGCATGTGTAATATGAAATTCATTATTTAATAATCAAAAGGTGAGCAAGCTCATTTTTACAAGCACCATGAAAATATGTGGAAACAAGATAAAAACAGGACATATCCTGTTATGTTCCCAATACGTCACCAATGCCTACCACACCAAATCCCAAATGCAATACACATTTTCATAATGACATACATGCAGGGGGGAAAAACTCCCAAGAAATCCCTTAACATGCACAATAGTTGAGAAAAGCAACTCAAGGGATGAGAACAATCCTAAACACCACCACGGTGTACCTCAAAGCGTGAACAACTACTTCTTGACACACTCCTCTTGCAAATTTAAACTGAAACCTGCAGCCTGTCAAAACACCGAAACTACCTCTACCAATAGCAACCAAACATCAAAATGCCACCTCCAAGGCCTATCCTTAATCTCCATCGCCAACTTCAATAGGTTTGCTTCCAAATCTAAGCTGCCCTCATCCAACAAGGGCCACACAATCTTAGGCATCTAGGCCTTTCGCACTTCACTACCACCTCTGTTACAGCTCCTTTCCTAGAAGCATTGAGCACCAAAATCAGACCTAGGATCTAACCTGATCACCAAATCCACCTATGCCATGCATCTAAGGATGCCAGCAATTGCCCACCGCATAATGGACAGCTCAAGATTCCACTTCCACCACTCTAATACTTGTAACAGCCCCACCACCTACAATGTCCACCTTCACCACCACCACCATCTCAGCCACCAAGGCTATGCACCATAACCACTAATAGATCTTGCACTGCTAACTTCATTGATGGTAAAAAGGGGAAGGGAAAAAGAGGAGAAAGAGATGAGGGAAGGACAAGTGAAGGTATGATTTTATATATATATATATATATATGGTAGCATGGTTGGATGCACTTTGGTTCTGAAACTGTAATGGAAGTCACTGACAAGAGCAGGTGGTAACTAAAGCGCAATATGCTAATGGTAAAAGGGTAGTTATCACTTGCAAGGTTTATAGACACATACTCCAGATGGTTTTTGTCATTTATTTTTGTTTCGCTGCTGCCTGATATGTGAGACCAAGGATCTTGAAACTTTGGGTAGTTTGGTCTTGTTGACCAAGCAAATATCAGAGAGAGCTGCTTGCCATTTATATACAGAGAGAGAGAGAGAGAGAGAGATCCTGTACCAAGGAGCATGGTAGAAAAGCCACCAAGGACTCTTAAGGGATAGGATGGATTTATTTTTTTCAATGTAATGCTATTTTAACACACCTAAATTAATCAAGGATGCAAATGCCATCAACATTAGCTTTAAGGATTGGGGCAATCCATTGGTTTTTTTCCTTTCCCTATACCTGCTCAACACATTGGAAGCACATTATTCAATTTTGTATTGGAAAATATCTAAAGTTTCATTAAATCTATGTGAATCATCTATTTGATATATGGTTTCCCTTTGTGCAGATGACAGGACAGGTGAAATGCCACAAGTATAGTAGGCGCCGCTCTTCTCAAGGTTGGAACTTCACAGTGGAGAAATTGGGGAAAAAAGGAAAACGTGGAGGTGGTGGTGGCTGGAAGTTTGTTAGCTTGCCCGATGGGTCCAGCCGGCCACTGAATGACACTGAGAAAATCTATGTCAAACGAGAAACTCCTCGCCGCAGGCGCAGGAGCAGGATTTTTGATTAAGTTAGCTTGTTAGATAGATATTTAAATAGATGTCGAACCCTGCTTTACTTGATCCAGCTTAGCAGATTTTTTTGGGAAATTTTCTGTAGCCAGAGCAGCTAGCTGCTGTTTTACATGTTATTCAGGGTTGGAATCAGGTCTATTTGAAGATGTCCTAATACCTGAAGGCAACTTGGATATTTATTTGCTCAGATGAAGATTTTGTTAGCTACTGCCATTAAGTGGGATGTTTTCTTAATGACCTAGTTTCCTTGGAGTCTCGCATATTTGAAGCTCTGCTTTCTTTTCACTAGGATGTAGTTTGTGTTTAGCCAGCTTTTGTGTTCGCGTTGTCCTTTAAACTAGTACTCTTGAAAGTTCAAACTTCAAGTTGAAATGAGACATTCCATTTTATCCATATTTGTATATTTTTCATTTTATACATCTTTTTATAGGTTAAGGTGTGGTTCCTAATTCTACCAATTTAGGGTGTGTTTGTAGTGCTTGCTAATGGCATGTTCTGAAATATATCAGGAATGTTCTCACCTTAATATTGAATTGCCATTGTTGAAATGTGAAAAAATAAATTTAGAAGAAATAAAATACCAATGCAAAGATCAAAATTTGCAGAAAAGTTAATAAATTTTATTTAGAGAAAGTCGTTACAATGATACATCTAAACAAAATACTCAGTGAAGTGAGTAGTAACATGTATAAAACCTGCTTGCCCTTATTTCACTAACACATGGATAGGACAGAATTTACAAATTGCATTCTCAATTTTGACTACTACCTGTTCTACTTCTTGGATTCTGGCCTGCACTTGGCATGCACAGCCGGACCTAGTCGACTTCTATCCATGCTTTCAGCTACTGATTTCCTTGCTGCGTTCAGGTAGACAGCTCCTCTGAGTATCCAGTCATCAGCCTCATGACTGTAGAATTCTTCAAATGGTTCTCGACACAAAGCACATACTTTGTTGCCGTCAGTGGAACTCACCCAATCTTCATCTTCTTTTTCCTTCCCTACAGGAGCATCAGCTTTTGAAAATCCAGAAACTGCAGCAACTTCTGCACTAGCAGCCAGCCACATATCAACACTAGCAAACCACATACGAGAAATCCGTTGGTTCTGCTTCTGCATCTGGTGCTTAGATATCCTGGCTTTCCGGTTCCTAATCACATGCCAATCCATATGCTCCCTATGATCTTCTTGGCACTTGAATCTGGTTCCACACGTTGAGCATTGCCTTGGCATATCAGTATATAAGGATCTAATCGCAGATTCATGCCTCACCTTAAGCTGGTTTGCATCAAACACAACACCACCACTAAAATCGTCTTCCTTTTTCATCAAGGAATTCAAGAGTGAATTTATCAAACCAGAACATTCATTAGCCACAAGTTGGTTACTGGTTTCCTGCAACCTTGGTGCGCAATTGAATTTCCTAGCAGTATCTGGATTATTACTTTGGACTTCATGTTTAGCCAAAGAAATTACTCCATTACCAACCAAAGAGGTTTGCAAATCAGAATAAACACAGGCTACTTGATCCTGTGAATTCAAAGGCAGATTTATAGCATTCTGATTCACCAAATTAGGCTGCATAACTGGAGGATTTGGAGTGAAACCCCCATTGTTGTTAAAAAAATTAGCCTTTGTAAAGAAACCAGAATGCATTGGAGCAGCTAATGACTCTGAATTCGTTGAAATACTTTTAACATCATTCAAAGAATTAGACTGCAGGAAAGAAGGGTTTGTTAACAAACCAGACGACACAAGAGAATTTTGTGACGGCGAATTTAGCAAACACATATTTGTTACATTACGATTCAACATAGGCTTTACAACGGCAGGATTTGGTATCGAGTACACAGGGCTTCTTAGTGACTTTGAATTATACAAAACAGGGTTTGGAATGGGAACCCCATTATTAAAGTCTGGCTTGTTGACTTGAATCTGCTGCAAGGCTGGGAGATTCTGCTTGAAAACCACAATATCAGCCTCCAAACTCCTGCCTTGAAACTGTCGAGACACTTGAGGATTTGGCACTGAAACCCCGTCATAGAACCTTTGCTTCATGCCTTGAAATTGCTTCGAAACTGCAGAATACGGCCTTGCAAACACAGAATTATTAGCCCCGGGTTTCCAAGCTTGCAAATTTGGGACAAAAACCCCATTATTTGCCTCTGATCTCTTGGTTTGAAACTCTGGTAAAGCCTGGGACATTAGTGTCGAAACCCCATTATAATTCAACCGTGGCTTCTGGTCTTGAACCCTTGCATTGAAACCAGAAACCCCATTATTAATCTCTACCTTCTTGGCCTCAAATTGTGGTAAAGGTTGAATCTTTGGACCGAAATTGAAAAGCCCATTATTGCTATTATAATGATCAACCCTCGGTTTCTTGACTTGAAACCAACGTGGATTACTATGATAATAATCTCCTCCTTGCTGCTGTTGATTCACGTAAATTGTTCTTGATCTCTTATGAGAGTCCAGAACTGGATTGTAATGGTGGTCTGTTCCTGTTGTAAATATTGCAGCCATGTTTATTACTTGAATTTGCAATGAATCAACACCAATAACACTAACCAAACAAAGAAGAGCGAACCCTAGGCAAGAACAAGAAGAGCGAAGAGTAGACAAGAAGAAACAGGTAGAGAAAGCGAGAAATGTGGTGGTAGATGGTGATGGGTTGGTTTTATAGGTAACAGAGGCGGTGGGTTTTGCCGTTTAGCTCAAGGATTACGCGGTGTGGCTGGCTGGCTACGCGTATTATACTAAACGCTTTGACTCCCTTTTTTTTTTTTTTTTAGTCAAGGTCGGTGAAAAAAAAAGATATTTATTTTTTACTCGGTATAAACTATAAACATCCTTGGAGAAGTACATATGCTATCGAGTCTATTTACAAATTATGATAATAATTTAGATTAATTATTTTTATCAAAATAATAAATTATTAACTTTTTTACAAGAAATCGACTTGATAGGGTTTGCAATAGACTTAGTCCACAAAAAACAAATCACTAAAAATCGGGTTAAACTTTAAATTTTGAGTTTT
>Ga0325414_1004341_pt1 | contig 14817 bp, 8 predicted proteins | sample PopdelMetagenome_8_FD_206183 | JGI IMG/M metagenome (GOLD analysis project Ga0325414, IMG submission 206183) | Populus deltoides microbial communities from Bellville, Georgia, United States - Leaf-PdKOR-R3 | ecosystem: Host-associated > Plants > Phyllosphere > Phylloplane/Leaf | place: USA...
TAAATTTGATATATAAACTAAAATATTAAGTATATAAAGCTAACATACGTGGGTTTTCACTAAAGTCATTTTTTCTATGCACACTCTCACAAATTATTATGTATTGGAATAGTTGTTGTTTTTTTATAAAAATTTCAAATTTATCCTCAAACTTATTTTTGGCACAATTAAGCTATTTTAAACCCAAATTTACGTTCAATTGCATTTTTTTTTGGGAAAAGGCTTGATTGAAAGTCGGAAGATCAAAATAAAAATGACGGTAATATAAGGGGTGATTTTGAATTTCATATAAAAAGTTTACTTTAGTCCCCTATCTTTTTCGGTTTATAGATGATCGATCCATTTAGTATTCAGAAACTCAATTTTGGTATCAAAGTTAATTTCTCTTATTTTTCAATCATTTTCTATTAGAAGAGAGAGAAGCTCACCAGATTCCAGTTTAGAGAGAGAAAATCGTTGTTTATAGCTATTTCGACCACCGAAATGGTTGAAACTGGTGTCAATGAGTTATATTCGATGAAAGGATTCTTATAGTGATTGTTTTAAGCCATGATTTTTTCTAAACGAAAAGATCTTAATCAAGGAAAATAACATTTATTCAATTTTATTTTGTGATCTAATTTGTTTTTTGGGTTTATTAGGTTGCTAAATTGGTTTATACGTGTTTTAGGACTGATTTTTTGCTGTTTTGGCTTTAAAGAAGTTGAAAAATGAGCTTTGTAACTTAAAACCCATGGCCCTGATTTTCCAGCCACCACAGTGGTGGCCTGAATCTCTGGGCTGAAAAACGACGTGTCATCTCTGTATTTTAAAAGAAAGAAATAAAAAGGGTCGAACAACCTGTCATCCACCCTTTCAAATGAGAGAAAAAAAAAGACAGGCCCAAACATGCAAGACAAGGTTTAAAGGCCCACGTGCCTGCGTTGTTTCTTCTAGAGGCCCAGTGCGCTGAGCCATAGGCCAACATTATTGGGCTATTTTCACCCTTTTTCTTTAGATACAAAAAAAAAATAACTCGATTAGTTCCATCACCCGAATCGCAAGTTTGACAAGTTAAGCCATAACATCGGGTCTAATTTTTTTTTTGTTTAATACACTTTTAGTACCTCAATTTAAAAAGAAAATGTGATTTCACCCTTTATTATCGATAATCTAATTTTTAATTAACTTAAAATTAAAAAAAAATATTGTTTCACCTTTTGTTATCAACGATTTGCTTTTGGTATCTTAGTCTCATGTGTCTGTCATGTTTTTTCCTTTTAAAAAAAGTATTTCTTCAAAAAAATATCACATTCTCTTTATTGTCATGTAAATCTAGTAAATAAAAAATAATCTATGGAATAAAAAAATTATTGAATATGATGGCTTATGTAACTTGCAATGAGAGTTTGGCTGGTTGACCTAAAATCATTTGTTTTTTTTTTTGAAAAAAATTGGTTTATTTTTTGCCAGTATTATCCTTCAAAATTATATTAGTTAGTAATTTAAGTTCACAGTTTGTTTTTTTTCAAGATTATACTCATAACTTTCACATGTAAACTTGGAATGGCTTAGATTGATCTAATGTGTTTCCCTTTAAATATTAGATAAAAATATCGTCTAATATGTAGTTGAATTTAAATTCATTGATAAAATATTTTCATTTCTTTAAATAACACATTACCAATACCTAGAATTTGTTTTTTGTTTGGTCATGTTTTTTTTTTCCGCGTTGCGCAGGCTAATGGGCTAGGTTAGGTGTCATTTTTGTCTCAATGAGTTCCATTTCACAAGGGTAGTTTCATCTATGTATTTTTTTTTTTACTTCTCCTTCCTGAAAAAGTAGATCTAACCGTGAGACTCATTTTGGCTTTAGATTGGTTTTGGTTTTTTGATATGTTTTTTGAGTTTTTAGTGGTCATAGATAGGGTTATCAAGGCATTTTACAATGTTTTCTAGATGTTTTTAGTCAAGAATGAGTTTTAAATTGAAAAAAATTGAGCCCCTAATTTTCTAGTAAGCTGCAGAAAGCAGATGACACATTGAATGTTGTCTTGTTTTTAAATGATCTATCTCTTTAAGAAATTAAAAAAAAGGAAGATAGGTTCTGGTGCTCTTGTTGGACTAAAAGGCCTACGTGTCTAGGTTGTTCTTTTTTTAATGCCCAAACCCACATGGCTAGGCTCCTTTTTTTTTTGTTTTTCTATTTTCTATTTGGTTTTAAAAAATTGATACTGGTGACGTACATAACTTTTATCACAAGTTTTTTTAATTGACTCAAGTTCTCTCTATTTTTTTTAATAAAATATTGTTTCTTCACCTATTTCATCCTTTAACATAGAGTTAATTTGGGATTGAGCTTTCCAATTTTTTTTCAAGATTATTCCTGCAAGTTTAGCAGGTCAGCCTAGGCTTACCATGATGGATCAAATATTTTTCCATCTCAGTATTAGATGAAAATACCGTTCAATTTATGGTTAATCTCAATATCTTTTTTTTTAAGACATGTTATCAATGCCTAGACTTTTTTTTCACTCAAAATAAATTTTACTACAACTCACGTCATAGTGTTTTACCATCTCACATTTCACTATTAATCTCTACAGTAAAATTATCGTCTTGCCCTTAAAAATTTAAGTCTTATAGCATGCTTTCAAGGGTAATTTAATATTTTTCTCCTGACACATTTGTTATTACAAGATTGAATAGGGGTAAATGAGTCTTTTAATCTTTGATTTGCACTATATAATATCTACAATACCTTTAAAAGTTGAATTTCCTTTATAATAAGAACATGGGTGTTTTGGGTTCTTACTTCTTACAAGCATAATGTAGTTATTGAAGTGCCCTTGGAGTCAAATAATTTATAGCTAAGATTAAGAGGTTTTTGGTCTTTTTATTATGTCTTTTTTTTTTCATTAATAGTGTTTGGGGTCAGCGACAATTTTTTATTTGCATATATTAAATTATAAAAAAAATTGTTAGGGCATGTAATGTACGCATTAGCACGTGTGGTGCCTTCGCTGGATGAATACCACATTTTAGGGTGGCATTCGATGCGTCTCATCCTCACCTTCACGGTGGTCCAACGCATGTAGCTTCCTAATGCACGATGAAGCTCCGACAATAATTTTTCTTTCCCTTCTCTTTTCTTTCTCATTAACCTTGAAAAATGTGCAGCCTTTGCAAAAAAAGAAGAAGAAGAAGAAGAAGAAAAATATGTTATTTGTTAAGTTTATCACATTTAGTCATTTTTTTTAATTGTATCAAATTTCATTTACGTTTTGTTTTCAATTTGATCTTTTGGCATTTGATTTTCATATCAAATTTATCTTTCTATTTTATAATATTTTAGGTTTGGCCCTTATTATTTTGATTTTTAATTTAAATTCTCGGATCTTTTATCAAATTTTAATTTCTTTTCAATTTCATCCTTGAATCCATGATCTTATTTTTAATTTTCTCATATTTGGTCCTCATTCTCTTGATTATTTTTTATTTTGAATTTTTTTTTTTGAGAATTTGATTTTTCTTTTCAATTTTGCCTTTCAATTCAATATTTGATGGTATTGAAGGTTTGACTGTCAATGTTTTGATTTTTTATTTTGATTTTTAGCCATTTTATTAAATTTTAATTTATTTTCAATTTCATCCTTAGGTCCATAATCTTAGTTTTTTTAAAAAAATTTGATCATTTTTTTCTTGATTTACATTTTTTATTTTGGATTCATTTGTAAATTTGATATTTTTTTCAATCTTGTCATTCAATTCAAATTTTAGTTTATCTTCTTTCTTTAATTTCAAAGAGGTCGTTATTCTCTTAATTTCTATTTTTTTATTCTTGAATTTTGTTTTTATTTTATCATTCGACATTTGATTTATTGATATTTGATCTCCCTGGTTTTTCCTATTGTTTCTAGGCTCTACCCGGGAGTCAATCCATGACAAATTTCGGGTCACGAGTCGAGTGAGTTGACCCGAGTTAAACTAAGTCAACCAATTCTTTTTTCTATAAAAAGGGTCAAAATAATACAATTTTTTTTTTTACAAATGAAAATAGTCAACGAGTTGTTACTGGATTTGCCACGGGTTAACCAAAACGTGGGGCAACTCGAGTTTTTGACTGTTTTACACTAGATTAATTCTCCCTCAATTTGTTTTTAAACTTGGTTTGATCTAAGCCATGAGTCACCTAAGTCATGGGTCAACCCGTCAAGTCGAGACAAGTTTTAAAATTGTAGCTTTCTTGATATGATGTTTCTTGTTTAGTCACTAGCTAGGATCATAGGTTTGAAAAGTCAACACGAGTTAACATTATTTTCTTTCCCAATTACATCCTTGAAGTTGTTCGTTTGAAAAATAAATTTCATTATCTTCTTCGGTTTTCTTTCAATCACGTTATCTTTATCTTATGATCCAGATATGAGGTTTGTTTGGGTGCTCGAGTTTTCTTTCTAGGTTGCTTTTTTCCCTATTTTTCTTTCTATTAGATTATCACATCCGCATGATCCTACTCACGGGTTTTGACGACCTGACCCAATTTTACTGGTGCTTTGTTTTTTAAAACTTGTTTTTTCATTGATTTATTTTTTTATTTTATGCTTCTACATTTTAATTCTTGGTGATTGGCAATCATTATTTTTTTTTCTATTCTCTTTCTTTGATGTCGAGTTGTAGTTTTTTTTCGTTCTTTAAAATACACTGACAGTACTTGAGTATTGTTTTTACATTGTGATAAAATTAGCCCGACCCGGGGCAAAATACTGGCCAACTATCTAATAAATAATAAACAATTGTAATTATGCTTTGATAAAAAATAAAATGTTAACTAAAATTTTAGATACAACAAACACTTCAATATTGTAGTCCAAGTAAACAGGATGAGCATCACAAAGGTTAACAATGTGAAATTTCTCGAGCGATACAACAAAAACTCATGTGCTATTGAATCAGGTTAAATTAAGACCTAAAAGTTGTTGGGTCTGATGCTGGCTAGACCCAAGTGATTGTGAGGCCATAAATTAATATCCAAATTTCTTTTGGCATGCCATATGACTAATGTCTTTTTCATGTCTTTTTGGCGGCATGACATAAATTAATATCCAAACCAATTAAAGATTTAAAATTTTATCAGTATATTTCGAGCGATACAGCAAAGACTCATGTGCTATTGAATCAAGTCAAATCAAGACCTAAAAGCTGTTGGGTCTGACGACCCGAGTGATTGTAACTTCATTAAATTAACTAGAAAGAATAAATAAAATTACTATGATCAATTGATTAATCAATTATCCAGCCTGAAAACTGTATTCCTAAATTACTAGGATTTTTACGTCTTCATCACTAAGAATATGACGCCCATTTTGGTGAGTTAGTCTAGTGGTGAAATAGTCACAGTCAATGATGTATAGTGTAGTAAAGGAACCCAGCACTTTCTAATCATAAACATTGGAATAGCTTGATAAAAAAACTGTCTCACATAGGTACCTTTTATTTGTCCTGCTCTTATCCCAGATATTGGATGTCTAAGCGGCATCCCTTTCATTTATGCTCCCTGCATGTTCCCAACATGAAATTTTTATCATGTTTGCCAGCAAATTCTTTCTTGATCTCCCACATCTTTGAGATTCTCTTGATTGTTAAGTTTTGGCGTACATGATGACATGCTGAAGTTTCTCACGAGTGCTCCTCCTTTCCATATACTACGGACGGATTATAAAATTGCCAAGATTCCAATTGTTCACGAAGAAATCTAATCCGAGCTATGCTGCCAGGAAATTTCATTGCATATCTTTTGTTGCTTCTCCTTCTTTTGTCTGTTCGCAACCCGGAGAACTTTGTACAAAGCCGATCTAAATGGTCCCTTTAAGGCCTAGTCTTAATGAACCCGTGAACTTCGTTTGTCTCGCACTCTGGGGTTCCAGTGGATAGACACCATTATTCCACATTGAATAAAAAAAAATGCACCAAGGAAACAACACGATCTCAGTGAGAAGGAAAGGGGAACAAAGGAAAATTCGCCCGCTAGTGACCTCTGTTTTTTCACAGACAATAAGTATGGAATATTAGATCAATCATGAAATCTGGTAGCATAAATGTACTTTCAATCATATGGGTTCCTAGCTACTGGATTATTAGTTTGCCCTATGCTGCGAATGAAATTAAATTTTATTTTTAAGTAAAAAAATATTTAGACATTGCTGGTATTTATTTTAGTAAAAAAAATATTAAACCATGAGGGGGGGATTGATTTGATATGATCTAGTCAACTTAGAGAGCTCAAAGACAATCCAAATGACCGGTAAAAACTTAATTTCACTAAAAAAAAATATTCAAGTTGAGATTTTCTTATAAATATTAAGACAACAGCGTATTGGATCGATTTAGATCAATCTTAGTTTAATATGTCAATATACATATTGAGTCATGAGATCACGATAACCTTCTAAAAAACACATCAAAACAAATTATGAAGCTTAATTTTCAATAAATTCAATGTTGAAGGATGAAATTGAAAGAAAAATCAATTAAAAAATGACCCGAGTGAACCTGGGTTAACCAGTCAAACATGTAACCTAGGTCATGAGACCGAGATAACCCCATAAAAACTAAATTGAAACAAACTATAAGTTTAATTTTTAATCAACTCAGTATGAAAAGATAAAATTAAAAAATAAGATTAGATTAAAAAAATGACATAAAAAATAACTTGAGTTTACTCGGGTTAACTTACCAAACCTGTGACCCGAGTCATGAGATGATGATAACCTTATAGAAAGCAAACCAAAACAAATTACAAAGTTTAATCTCTAATCAACCCAATATTAAAGGATGAATTCGAGAGAAAAAATCAATTAAAAAAAGAAAAGAAAAAACTCGAGTTAACCCGTCAAACTATAAAACTCAATCTCTAATAAATATGAAGAATGAAATAAAAAATAATAATATATAAATTGAAAAAAGAAGAAGGAAGGAAGGAAAAATATTATTCTAGCAAATAATATTATAGTAAAACTCCATTCTACTTTATTTTTTATTTTTTTTTGAATTAATTTGTAATGACCAGCGAGCGAGCGAGAAACATTTGGGGACTTCATTGTACGGTTTTCCAACATATTGGAAATAAGAACTCAATATCCCTTCGGTGGACTTCTCACAAAATTACAACCAACAAAAAGGAAAAACGAAATCGTTTTAATAAGATGCATGAGTGTTTTTTTATTTCCACCAGCTAACTGTTCTCTTAATTCGACGTCGTATTCTCTTAAGCATTTTTATTTGATTTTTTTTTCCTTTGAAGATCAATATGTATCTTGCTTTATGGAAATGGGAATTCTCATGAATGTGCGTCCCTGTTTTCTTTTTCTTGTTCGTTTCTCTTCTTTTTTTAGCATCCCGTGAGTGCACTCTCTGATCTCAATTGAAAGTACGGAAAATATATTTCCAAGATCCTGTTCAAAACAAAGCATGACCCCTTTAGGTTCGAGGAAGCTTCAGCAAGTATGACATTTTTTGTTACTCACCTTCGCATCTGTTGGTGAGCGAATTGAGGGAAAAAAAAAACATGAGGTATGGCGAAAGTGATGATATCCAGGAGAAAGAAAACCATGTATTTTAATAGTTTTCTAAAAATATTTTGTTTTTTTTTCTCTTAGCTTTTTTATGTTGATTCCTTGATTTTTTTTTCAAATTATTCAATTGATGTTGTGTTAATTTGGGATTAAACTTGTTGGTTTGTTTTGGTTGCCTACTCATTGAGATATCGGATTAGGCTTGTTGATTTGTTTTGATTGCCTATATATGAAGATATCATGATATTAAGGAAAAAATATATTACTTGTTTGATGTTTGATTTGAATAAATAAATAAATAATTATTAATTTAAAACAATTAAAGTTTTAAAAACCAAATTTAAACATAACATAAATGTTCAACAATTTTTTTTTGGCTAGAAAAGTGAGTGAGTTTGACGGAACGAGCTAGGCTGTTGTATTCTGGTGGCGCATGTGACAGCTTCTGATGTCCAAACACCGCCTTCCATAGTGACATATGAATTGCTTCGACATGCTCTTCGTTGTCAAGCACATGGTAGTGGATGCCCTGCGACCGAACCACTCTTATTTCCTTTTTTTCTCTCACTTTTAACTCTCATATCTTCGGTTTTTGTTGCTAGCTTTGCGAAAAATTGTTAAGTGGCCTATCAATTTTTGTTTGTATCAAATTTGATTATTATTTTTTAATTGTTGTTTTTTTTTCAATTTTATCATTAAACATTTAATTGGTTGGAGACTGATTATTGTAATTTTTTTTCTTTTTTTTTAGTAATCTCAATATCAAGACCTGGGTCACAGGTTTAGAATGTTAGCCTGACTAAACTCAGGTCTTTCATTTAGGTCTTTTTTTAATTTATTTTACTTTATTTCGTCGTTCAATATTCAGTTAGTTGAGAAATGGGCTTTGTGATTTTTTTGGATTTGATTTTCATGGAGTTATCTTGATCTAATGACTCAGGTTATGGATTTGACTAGTTAACTTGGTTTTTTTTTAAATTTAATTTTTTATTTTGTCATTTGACAATACGTTGGTTGAGAATTGATTTTTTTTAAAAAAAATAAATTGCTTTAAATAGGGTAATATCGTTCTCATGACTTGAGTTGCAGGTTTAACGGATTTACTCGGATTAGCTCGAGTTGCTTATTTTGTTTTATTCTTGCCCTTCAATATTTGGTTTGTTGGAATTGGTCTTCTTAATTTGTTTTGGTTTGATTTTTATGGGTTTATCACAGTATCATGACGAACCAAGGTTGAGCCGGGTCAATCCTATATTTTATGGTCTCAATATTAGATGTTAAAATATATTGTCAAATATATCATCATTTTAATATTTTAAAAAAAATCTTCTACTAGACATCAAATTTTAAATTCATGAATATATTTTTTTACTTAAAAAATATATTATCAATGCCTTTATTTTTTTCATGTTTAAAAAAAAATCCTCATATTTAGTTATATATCTGCGTGTTTGAAACATGTATTTAGAGATGAAAAATGGAAAGGGGGGCCGCATGTTGCGTATGGGCTTAGGTCGAATTCTTGGACCCATCCGATCAAGCCTTATCTAGTGTTTATCCTTTTGGCCCTCAACTTGCAGGCTTGTCCACTGAAACTTGGACCACCACTGTTCATAACTAGAAGCTCACATTGGCTGAGGCTCAAACATGTGTTCACAGCTCAAAATGTATTCTTAGTTCTTAAAATGTTTGCAAATATTATTTCTTTAAGAGAATTTGGCTCTTCTATGTCTATAGTTTCTTTTATAAATTTAATGATTCAATTTATCTATAAATTTTATTTCTTTAATAATTATTTTTTTTAGTTTCACTCTTTAACATTAGATTAATTAGAAATAACCTTCATGATTTATTTTGATTTATTTTTTTAAAAGTTATTACAGTCTCATACAATTTGTTATTATATCAATATTTTACAGCAGTAAAAGAATTAAAAGGCAGAACGAATTGGTGGTAAAAAGGAAAAAAAAAGACCGGAAAGCATGGCATAAGATAAAGATTGTTAATTTTACAGCAGGTTTGATTGAAAGCTAACTTGGACAATTGCAGCTAACTTGGCTAGACAGCAAGTAAAAGAGCCTGCTGCTGACAGAGGAAAAGAAATGCAAGGCATGATAAGATAAATGGTTGTAACCAACAGCCTGAGTTAACAATTAAATAGCATTAAAGACTGAATGGATTCATGATATTGTACGAAAAATTCACCATAAAAGAAATTTGTTCATTATAGTTCTACTAAAAGTGGAAAAAGTTGTCCCTGAAAAGATTCGTAAACTTGCAAGAAAAGAGCAGAATATGTAAAAATAAAATAAAAAATAGAGGCACAAAGACAGAGTAAACAAACAATAAAGGGAAGGCGTGGTGGGATGTTCTGAAAAAATAACTAGAATGTTGAACCGAGAACAACAAAATGTATACATCACCAAAGACGGTCAGCAACAGAGTAAAAATAAAATGGGAAAGCAAACCTCCGAGGAGGATGAAGGTGTAGTTTGCTTCTTTTTCGCCTTTAAAGCTGATTCATTAAGTGGATGAGGTGCAATAATAGTGTCCAAGGTATTTTATGCTTCAGATACGTTGTTTGACAATATAGGATTGCTGTTAGGAAAAAAAGGGACCCGAGAGATGAAAGAGAAAAGAACCGTTAGATATGAATAATGAAATCAATTGAAGGGAAAAAAAATAAAAAGGTTTAAACAATAACCTAACAAAAATATTGAACAAAAAAGGAATTTTGCAACGTGTTGAATTAAAAGTATGTGGGGAAAGGGAAGCTAGTCTAAGCTGTTCTATTTCGGTTTCAAAACGCAACTTCCTACGTGCTTCAGAAGGCAAGTTCATTTGGTTAGTTGCTAGCACCTCCGAGGGTGGGGGTTCCATGGAATCAGGGGCAATAATTAGTTTAGGGCAATGTCTGCTGGAGTAGATGGACTAGATAGAGGTTGTTTTGCAGAGCTTGATGAAGTAGTGGTCTTGCATGTCTCAGATGGTGTGTAATCTATAGATGGCTTAAGAGGCAGGGTGTGGCTATCCTCACTGGAGGTGTCATCAAAAACATTAGTAATGATAATCTTGCATTGGTTGGTTGTGGATCTGAAAGCACCAAAATATAATTGAAAGATCCCGTGTTTGTTCAACTTTGCTGCCATATGAGGTGCAATAACAGAGGGATCCGCAAATTTCCTATCATAGACATAGTGGTGCGCTAATGACCCGAAGAAGTTCTCAACTGGTGTTCCAAACAGAAGAACGCTAGTGGCCCCATCTCCATCAGTAACTATACATTCTAAGCGAAACCTGTTACATTGGAATGATGACTAAGTGAACAATAAGTAGTGGGTTATAACGAGCAGCATAAACAATAAACTGTATCCTTCTTTTCCTGTCCAAGTCTAAAGCATTATTTAGTTTGTATTTAGATGGTGAGTTACTATGAAACTGGAAGAGTGGTGATAACATTATGGTCTGTGCAAGTGTATTAGAGAATAATATAAATTATATCTTAAGACCTCACCTAACAACTTAAGTTATTGGGTTGGGATAGTGAGAATAGGATAGTAGAATTATTTGAGGTGGAAGATGAGGAAGTTATTGTGAATCAATAGTAAATAGACGTTGGTCTTTTTAGAAGCTCTAATATCATGTCACAAAACCATCCCAACCGAATAGTTTAAGTTATTAGGTGAGGTCCCAAGATATGATTTATATTATTCTCTAACAAGTTATAATTGTTTAGTCCCGTCAAGTTTCTTGTTACAATAAAGGCAACTTGGGTACCATCATCCATTTAGAAAATCATAGTCAATGATCGATGCTCAATAAGTGAACCTCACATACTGTATAAATAAAGGAAAGGTTTGATACATGGTTGTAGTTAGATAAGGAAAAAAAGCAGTCATACCAATAAGTTGATTTGTGGCTCAGTGGTTGGTAATGGAAAGATAGAACAATAACCTTGTGCTCATAGGGATCTACGCAAAGAATCTTTCTTATTGTTTTTCTATTTTCATTGACCCGCTTCTCGATCGATAAAACAACACTAGAGGATGAGGGAAGTTGCTGGGTCTCCACAGGTAGTTGTCCAAAGCCAAACATATAAGACATTCAAAATGCTGAAACAATTGTATTTGTAACGAAAAAACATGCAAGAGTTAAAGTAATAGAGATATGGATGATGGCAGGAGATTATACAAATGTCTATACGCCAAGCACTTTGGTATACCAAGATTGAAATACCAAAGAGATGCAATTATGCCATTAAGGCTTGGTTTTCCTAGTGACAAAAGGAAGTAGATGTGAAGAAATGGAAGAGGTATTAATCAAGTAAAAATTTCAAAAGAAGCAATTGTTTTTTCTTTGAAGTAAAAAGACAAGCAAAGAAAACAATTGTTCTTTTTTCTAAGCGAAAAGATAAGTAAAGACAGAAAGTTAAAAAATGAGTGATAATGTTAATGGTATGGTTGTTGATGAAAAAACTACCAGTGACATGAAATCCAAAAAAAAAAAAACCCACGATGATTGGAGATGGTAGGCAATGAAGAGCATTATCATCAAAGGCCCTAGCACTAAAGGGTTACGTGGAAGTCATCACCACTGGAAAAGAGAAGACAAAGAAAAACTGATGAATAAAGTTGAATTTAGTTGAAGTAATTAGATGAAATGTCAGAATTAACTGTATGTTCTCAAGCATAAATTCCCTCCTGTTTTCAAGTGTATGCCGCAAACCAGAATTTGTTATAGTGGTTGTATGGCCTTAAGCCCTTCAAAAACATTTAAATAAGAAAAGACAAACTATATTAAGTGTCTTTGTCTAATGAAATAAAAAGTTAGTGTCATAACTTGATAAATAAAGACAGACAATGTGCAAACCTGTTAGAATTCTTGAGCCCTTTCTCTTCACAATAACATATGCAAAGTCAACAAAGTTGAAGTGATGTCTAGGGATTGAAGGTGAAAGAGCCTCAATGGCAGTAATCTTGGTGTTAGATTTCAAATCAATGATGGCATCATGGGTAGCCACAATATTTGCAGCTTTGTTTTCTTAGGTGTAGAATCCTTTTCCTTAACCAAACCTTGTATGGCTCCACCTTGTATAAAAATAAAGCGAAAAAAGGAAAAGGAAAACTTGAATTGCTAGAATGTCATGTGATAAGGATTCAACAAACAAAATTACAATGAGAGGAGATGGATTTAGCTTGGATGAAAAGAATTTGGAAAAAAAAATCGCATTAATTGACAGGCCCAAATGTTAACCTTTACCTGATTGTCAAGAGAAACACAATTAAAACTGCTTGACTGACCATCAAATTTGGCAATCTAAACACTGCAAACCCTGGCTTGCAATGATGAGTAGAAGGTGTACTTCTTCATTTTTGTTATTGGCACAACCATGTTCCTGTACACCGGCAACAAAAAGAAAACGTTGGAACCATGAATCAAAATGATATGAGTATATAACTTAACTGGTTAAGTTTTGGGTTTGCTCCTAAGTAATTATCAATTTGAGTGCCACAAAACTCAGAGTCACTAGAGGTTTCCCTGATCGTTAACTTTAGGGTATTGGAGGATTAATCGAGGGGTCTTAAAGAATTAATCGAGGTGTATATAAGTTGACCCGAACACCAATAGTTATATATATATATAAAAAAAGATAATGTAAACGAAAGTATAAAGGATTTGTGATTTTGGTAGCAAGTTGTGGAAGATCTAGGGAATATAAATGAAGAAAAAAAAAAGGGGGCAAAACGAAACATGCAAAAGTTATAAACTTTAAATGACAAATTTTGTAAAAAAAATAAAAAAATTCAGCAGCTTTAAAAAAGCAAGTGAATAGATGAATTAAGCTTTCTAGGTTACTTGTCAAACGTACAAATTGTTGAGATTTGTAAAAGTCAAGGCCTTGATAGAAAGGCGATCAAATCTTTACATGTAATGTTTTTAGCATAGACCAAAGGATTTCATTCGCTATCAAATGTGATGATTCTTAAGACCATTTTGTGATGTGACTCTTGAAATACCAACCATGTGTTAATATTTAGGGATTGTTTAAAATTGTGTTTTTTTTTAAAGTTAATTCTTTATATGTTTTTTTTTATCATTTTTATATGTTAATATTAAAAATAATTTTTTAAAAATTAAAAAAATATTATTTTAATATATTTTCAAAAGAAAAATATTATATTCCCAAACACTCTTTTATTTCAGGAGAAAAACTTTAAAAATATCATTATATCAGGAATAAAATTAGGATTACGATCAAATTCAGCAAATGCTACGTCATCATTCGATCTCCATATAATATAATTATGTAGTGCCATTGAATAATGTTAAATATTAGTTTTTCAAATAAAACACAATATCTGAGAATTTTTTTGGATTTTTTTAATTTACTGGGTTGGACCAGGTCCAATATATTTAGGTTTAGGCCGAACCCGGTCCGGCTATGAACAGTGGAGACGCCTTTTATTGTTCACGTGAACAATGGATAATGCAGAAGAAGAAGGGGAAGAAGAAGGGGAAGAGTAAGAGCAATGACTGACAGTGGAAACGGCAGAGACCGGTGATAAGCTGCTCTTCACTGTTCACATGCAACATGAACAGTGGAGAATGTAGAAGGAGAAGAAGAAAGGGAAGAGGAAGAGAAGTGGTTAGAGGCGGAAACAACAAAAGCCAGTGGTTAAAGGGAGTTGCTCTCCACTCATGGATGACAATCGTTCTTTTTTTTCCTCTGTTTTTGTTTTTCTTCTTCTCTCAGTCTACAAAAATAAAATAAAGGAGAAACGTAGCAAAAGCAATCGAAATAATTTCTCAGAAACTGAGTTTTGAACTTACTTAATGGTGCGCCCCATGCATGAAAATTGTGTTTTGTTACTAAATAAGATGAAATTACGATTAAATAAAAACACTGCCACAGAGTATAGTAAGGCTACCGCCACCATTGACGTGAGCACAAGCGCTTTGTTACCATGATGCATGGTCATCCTATCACCATCGACTGTTTCTTGTAAAATTTGTTTCATGGAGAATATTTTAGAGAAAAAATGAAACTATTTTTGCAAAACAATGTTCTTTAAGATATGGGCTTTTCAAAATTTAAACAATCCAATTAAAGAAGGCCCAAAAATATCCCGTCAACGGACACAACCTTGATGGAATCACAATTAGCGAGTTACCTTGCTGAATGGAGGAGAAAAAAACAACAATCCATTCATCACAAAATATCTCTGTTTCGGCTTTAACTCCATCGAACCGTCAAATTCCCTCCATT
>Ga0325414_1004344_pt1 | contig 14810 bp, 6 predicted proteins | sample PopdelMetagenome_8_FD_206183 | JGI IMG/M metagenome (GOLD analysis project Ga0325414, IMG submission 206183) | Populus deltoides microbial communities from Bellville, Georgia, United States - Leaf-PdKOR-R3 | ecosystem: Host-associated > Plants > Phyllosphere > Phylloplane/Leaf | place: USA...
TCATTTTATTACGTAAAAAAACATTTGTTTTCTTCAATGTGAAAATCAAATCTATAAATTATTTTATAATAAATCATTATGTGCTTGGTATAATAAGAACAACAGGCAACACTAACATGCATGACATATAAAACATTATTAACCTATGATTATTATTAACAACAAAAACATATTATTTCTTTTATATAGTGATAAAGAGATTCTCATATCAATTTTCATATGATTTTCACACATTAAAATGATTTCATTTACTTTTAAATAAGCTATTTACTGTTAAAAATATATATTTATAAAAAAAATATTATATTTCAATACCACTTAGCAAATAAATACATATTCAGCTAATAACTTTCTCTCACCTACATTATTTTTAGGTAATTCTCTTACTTTTTTGAACTTAAACTACAATTTCAAAAATTATAGGGACCGAAAAAGTAGACAAATGAACATAGGGGGACCAAAAAGTACTTTTTTCACACGAAATTAAAATTAACCAAGGGGTTTCTCCTTGTTGTACACTTTGATCCTTTTTTTGTTGAATTTGTTCAATGTCTAAAAAATTATAACAAATTGGTTAATATATAAAGCTGCAATCAAAAAATTAAAAAGTGTGAAGACTAAAATGAAAAAAAAAAGATTATTGTAGGTTGCTATAATGTTTTAACTAGGCATTTTAATATATTTTATAATTATTTGAATTTACAGGTTAATGTTTATAAATGAAGATTTAATCTTAAGTACATCAATTTTTAAATATAATTATGATAAAATTATCTAACATTAAAAATACCTATAATAAATTTTACTAAGATTTTAGTGACATTCAACATAAGTATAGTTATAAATTACATCATATAAAAGCCTATTTTAACCAGTAAAACTGATATTAAACTAAGTAATTAGTCTGCACTTCATTGTTGATCGAAATAAAAGTTTTTTTAATATAAAAAAATATACAGATATATTTATAATGTTTTTATTTTATTTAAAAGAAACATGTCGCCGATAAATTTAAAATATGGTGCATATAAAGTATTTAAATATCAAAATAACAACAATTTCAACCGACCAGACCAACCTAAAAAGAAAAAAATTCGTACAAGAAATCACTACAGAGAATATTTGCGAACTTTGTTTGACTTAAAGTTGGGATGTTAATGCAGTAAGTTCTTACATATTCAAGTTAAATATTGTTTAATGATGAAATAAGAATTTGTAAAATTAAATGAAAGGGATAAAATGCCTACAACTTCTGAACAAATAGCCAAAATTAGACTTGATTTTGAAAAACAGATTAAAACAGGGGATTGCGTTTGCTGGGCCTCGTCTAAACCATGCCTTCCAAATTGGATATTGGACGAGTCATCTTCGTAGTCTAACCCAATTATTTACAAGAAATCTTTTTTTTTCCCCTCAGAAATCTCAATTTGTATTTAAATCCGAAATGATAATATGAGAAAGAAATTCAGTAATCAACCGATCACGGGAAAACAGGACATGTTCATCCTTTCCAAATTTCAAGTAGCGGTAACGGTCATTTCAATTTATTTCAAGGGAAAGTGTGACTGATTGCTACTTTGGTATAAAACAATAATATGTATGCTCACATGTGAAGATAATAGAAGGGATAAGATACCCTTTATCACGATGTTTAGCCACATGTAAGTTGCCTGCTACGGGAGAGCTCTAACATGGGAGAAACAATGCTGGAGATGCTAGAAATTGGACCCTGTGATAATCCCTACCAGATGGGGTTCTTAACAGGGCAGAGGTTTTCTAATAAGATTAGAAGCAGGTTATCTACTGACCTCGTTCTTCAAAATCAGCTCCTTCCTTTTGCTAAAACACCAGAATCACAGGCACTGATTAAAGCACTCACCATTAACAACCAAAAGAAATTTCCAAAATACTGGGATGAGCTATTAGGGACTGCAGAAGGAAGTGGAGTGCCTGTTCTTTATGTAATGATCATCATTCAGTTTTATCAGAGCTGTATTATATTAGCACCTAATATACAATTAGTCAATAATTGCTCATGTATGTATGCAGATGATATTAATCAACTTCAGAAAGGAGATTCTTCCGTTTCTTCCAAAGAGTACTGCAGCAAATTCAAATGCAGACACCAGCCTTTACAACACGCCGGATGACTGTTCTGATGTTCTTGTTGTTAGTGATTCTATGGCCATTGCAGCACATAATGAAGATGCAAATGTTGCCCTAGTTGGCCACACGTAAGCTTTTAATTCTAGTATATCCTAGGTTTTTCTAGGACCAAATCCATTTTATTCAATTCAAGAGTTTCCTTTCCTTTTCTTCTTTTTATCGTGCGACATTTTCATGTGGGGTTTGCAGGTATATAATCAAGGCAACTTTGCCAAATGGGTTATCCTTTGTTGGCTACACATATGCAGGAGAGCTTCCAAGCTGTGCGTTTGGGTTCAACAGTAATGGACTGGTATGTTTTTTCATCCATCAAGATCCTATCGGGGACCGGTTCCCTGATTTTGGTTGCGTAAATCGGTGTAGTCGACAGAGGAATGGAACCCTTCTTCGCACTACAGGGCACCAAGGCTAAGACCTCACACGTTGGACACTGTTCGTCAAAATTAGAATGATCAGATAATAGTAACTAGAGAATGAACTGGCCTACCAAAAATCTAACACCAGAAGAGAGTTGCCTTGGAACTTCCTGCAGCAAACTCCAGCTCCCCCTGGGGTTTTAGCTATATTTGATTTGTTAGTACACTTTATTATACTTAAACATGAAAATCTAAACTGCAACAATCGTGTCATCTTCTTAGGCATTTACGCTAAACTCAGTGCCCCCATCTGAAGCTGAGATTGTCGCTGGTGGGATTGGACGGAACTTCATCTCACGAGACCTCCTGGAAGCAACAAGCATCGATGATGCGTTGAGTGTAAGATCTAGTATTCTTAGGTTTTTCATTATGTTGAGATTAGTTACTTAAGGTATTTGACAGCCCTGCTTTCTTTCCAGAAAATACAATCTTCAGAAGTTTCTGTAGGGCACAGTTATAATCTTATTAACATAGGAACGCGGAGGATTTTGAATGTTGAGACCGCATCAAGGAATCGAGTTTCTGTTCATGAAGTTGGGGCAACACCATTCTTCCATGCAAACATGTATCTCCACCTTCAAGTTGAGCAGGTAAAATAAACGCAACAAAAACACTCTGACTAAACAAGGAGTTGAATTAGAGAGCCATGCTCTTCCCTTGTAAATAAGCCAATTCTACCTCACCGTATCAGCCATAGCATAGTCTAAAACAACACTGTCAATCATATACTTTTCCCAAACACTATTTTTGACGTGGTAAATCTCAATTGGTTTAAACTTGGTATGGAAACATGGTGACTTCTACCCTTAAAAGCAATCTTATCAGATAAAAAAACACCAATCAATTTCACCAAGTAAAATTATGGATTTGATGCAATTTTGCCAAGGTCGATGATGATAACTCGAAGAGCAGGCAAGAAAGAGCAGCTGTGCTACCGAAAAGATCAAAAGATGATTTCCTGTCACTTCTTGGGGACACGGATCATAACAGATACCCAATTTACATGACAGGTATTGAAGGGAAAAAAATATAGAACCCTTTCTCTTCTTCAGTAATTTTTACTGATCATATCGGCTGTATTTTCAGGTCCAACACTATACACTCTATGCACAGCTATGATTGATCTGGACGACAAAACACTATCAATTATTGAAGGAAATCCAAAGAATGGAAAAGTTGCCTACATTTTCTCCATGTCCTCGAAAGAGTTAAGTCACAGAAAGATCAACCAGTAGCACTGAAGTTGATGTAGAAATCACTTGTATCTGACGATCTTATGCAGTAATTTTCACTTTGAGCCCCCTCTTCTTCAGTAATTTTTACTTGCCATATTGGCCGTATTTTCAGGTCCAACACTATACATTCAATGCACAGTATGATTGATCTGGACGAAAAAACACTATCAATTATTGAAGGAAATCCAAAGAATGGAAAAGTTGCCTACATTCTCTCCTTGTCCTCAAAAGAGTTCACGTCCAGAAAGATCAACCAGTATTACTGAAATTGATATAGAAATCACTTGTATCTGATGCTTTTATGCAGATTCATAGAGGCCCAACATGTGGCCATCTATACACCGCATTGCTGCAACCTGATCAAAAGCAATTTGTACAAGATCTTAAAACCCTTTATGACAATTCCAAAAAATATTTTAAATATGCCTACTGACATTGAGGTGATTACCTTTCCATGGATTTCATACTTGATGGGGCCATCTAATTCAGCACCTAAGGCCATGAGTTTTGTCACTGTCGTGTTAATGTCAGTTACCGTGAATGACAGCAAAGAAGAATACCCTTTCTGCACAAGATGATTGCTGTAAAAACAGGGTTAGAAGCTTGCACCAAATAGAGCTGGTAGCAACCCAGATGACAAAACCAAAATAGAAAAGGGGCCTAAGAACCTTTTGACAAAACATTTCCCACATGCCAAAACCTAAACCTCTAAGCATTATATATATATATATATAAGATACAGGGGAACATGCGTAGCAGTGTCTTTAAACTTTACATGTTAACAGGTGCAAAGTACAATAATTCACCATCAGAGAAGCATTCCTCATCCACTTTGTCTAAAGCAGTGGCGCAAAATTATAATTCCTTCCCAAGAAAACAAGAAGTCAACAATTGACAAACTTCTATCTCCTTATATCTTTGAAATAAATGTAAAGGTGAAAATTTTCAGTAACCATACAATCCCTCAACAAGTTTTTCTGTTGCTTCACAAAGCTTCCATTCAAAGAAGCAAATATAGAAAGGTTCCCACCCTCGTCTGAACATAATCAGAAGGCAAATTTCAGTGTCTCTCACACACTGACTGGTGGCTTGAAATTAAATTATCTATGTTTCAATAAAATCCAATTGGAGAAATCTTCAAAACTAGACTCATGCTTAACAACGATATCAAAGCGTGTGCGCTTCTTGTAGACATTTCATCAAACAGATATAAGGCAAAATAAATAAGAAAAAAAGATAGAAAGAAAAACATTGCTAGCAGAACACATGAGAAATGGTTCTTACTTGTGGGATTGCATGAGAGCGAGCTTAAGAGATCCAGATTGAAGTTCAGCCCAACGAAGAGTGCACACATTTACGGTGAAATCCAGTCCTTCAGAGTAGAAACGAGCTGCTTTTGGCACGTCCTTATGAAGCTGTAGTATCCACCTAAAAGAGGCCGCCCCTGCCATCTCTATGTGTGGCTAATATTGTGTAAACGGGGAGCAGAAAAGAGGAGAAGAAAGGGAATTAGAGAGGGAATCAGGGTGCTGATGCATGCGAGAGAGCAAATGGGGAAAACAGAGGAACCATGTCACCATGAAACGCTTCAGAGCTAACTGGTTACCTACTCTATAGTCTCTTGTCAAGAATATAAGCCAGAGACCAGGCCCACAAACAAACCTAATTGCCATTTTGTCTTAGAGTCCAATTGGGCCTTTTTAGATAATAAGCCCGAAAGAATGATTGTATATTTACTGTCCCTATACATGTATATCGGACGGGGGATAAAAAACAAGGAAAAAGGAAAAACAAATGTCATTATTTTTTGTGCATTTATTTACAGAAATTACATAAACGTGGCTGCTCGGTTTGGTGTTAGACTGAGTCATGTTCTTTGTTATCTGTATCTATTTTATTAGATTACAAGTGTCAATACAACTACTCACCAATTAATATGCGTTTTTTTTACCGCATTCACTGCGGGTTAGATCATTATTTTTTTTTATCTAAAACAATATGAAGGTATCATAAAGAAAAAAATAATAATGTATAATAGATAAAATACTTTTAAAATATTAAAATGGTGATATATTGAATGATATATTTTAAAAATATATATTAAAACGGTGACATACTAAATCAACTCGGATCAATCATGTTTAACCTGTGAGATTTACAATTCAGGACATGAGCTCATGATAGCGTCATGAAATCCAAGTCGAAACCAATTAGAAGACCCAATTATAATTAACCAAATATTAAAGGTCTAAAATGAAACAAATATTTAATTAAAAAAATAACTTGAGTAAATCTAGATTGGTGGCAAGCGCTACATTGCGACTCAGACCAAATTGTTTCAAACACTAAAAAAGATGCTCAAACGGCTAGTGTTTTTAAAAAAAGAAAAAAGAAAATTCAAAACTCGAGTCTTTGACCTGACTAGATCCATTAAAATAGGTTAATTTAATAATATCATAAAAATAATTAATAAATAAATAATAAATAAAAGACTTGGGATAACTCGGTCATTTTTAAAATTAATAAAAAAAAAACTTACAAAAAGCACAAAAAAATAGAGACCAATGCCCAAACAAATCAAATTTTAAAATATAAAACTGAAAAAACATAAGTTTTTTTAAATAAAAAAACAAATGAATTTTTATCTTGTGTTATGTTATGGGTCAAATATATTTTCCCTAACCTTTAGAAAATATAAGGAAAAAAAAAGAAAATGGTGACATATTAGATGATATATTTTTAAAAAACAAATATTGAGCAATTAATTTAATTTAATTAAAAAATTCTTTAAAAAGAAGTTAAATCTAACAAACAATAACAAATAAAAAGATTTGAGATAACCCGAGTTATTTTTAAAATAAGTTAGAAAACCTATACAAATAAATAAATAAAAAGTAAGGAGCCCAATATCCAATTAAATCAAATGCAAAAGAATAAAATTGAAAAGCATGAGTTTAACAAAGGCAAAAAAAACCCAAATAAACTCAGGGGAATCTCATAAAACCCGGGTTAATTTCTCAAATTTATAACCCATTAAATCTTAGATTCAGGATCAATCAAGAAACTTAATCTAATGTTAAAGGATGAAATCGAAAAAATATCAATTTAAAAAACTTGTCAATGTAAAAAAAAATAGCAATCAAAATAATGGGAATAAAAGTCTAATATGTAATAAAGGAAGATGAAATTGTAAAAAAAGAAGAGAATTTAAAAACTATCCCAAATAAAATAAATAACAATCAAAAGGATGAAAAAAAATTCAATTACATGAATTAATTCAATTAAAAAAATAGCAACTATAAGAATATAGACCAAATCCTTAGAAAAAACAAATTGAATGGTTGTTATAAAATGTTGTAAAGCCAAGCGTGAAAAGCAAGAAAACAAGTTAAAAGAAATAAAAAAAATAACTCAACCTCCATCAAACCAGAGGAAATTGCAATACATGCGTCATCCAAGAAGGTAGGCCCTGCTGTGAAGAACCCAAGGAAACCCATTTTTCTTTGTCGTGAGCCATTACTCACGCCACCTGAAGATGGCAGAGTGACTCACTCACTAGCGTGTTCCACGAATCACCAACTTTTTTTTTATTGATTAAGTTACCAAATTGCCCCTCGAGCCATATGAATATTGCAAAAAAACTAATGTAAAATGACTAATATGTCCTAAAAAAGCCAAGCCTAAAAAATTTTTATTGCAAAGGCAATAGATTATTTATATTGTGCTTGGTAAAAAGAAGTTTTAAAAAAGCCCTTAGACAAAAGTTTTTTTTTGTTTTTAAAGGTTACTAAGTAATTTAACCATGTAAAAAATTATAAAAAAACCGAGCTACCCCTGAATAATTCTAGAATGACAAATGAACCCCGTAAAAATAATCTTTTACCCCATAAGGCTAATTCATTCGTTTTTTATTTGTGAAGGAAAAAACCTATTTTGTTATTATAATTCATAATTAATCACAACATATATTTTCTATTGAGTAGCTTTTTTAATAGTATACACACATGAAAAAGGTTGAAAAATAGTTTATAAAAAATTATTTTTCATAAAAACAAATAAGGTCTTAATGAACGAGTGTGCTAGGTGATTCTCTTTAGTTGATTTAGCAATATAAAACCATATTAGATTCAGGCATGATTATTTTTTTTCATTGTTATTTTTTTTGTCAATTTATTTACTATTAATTTTTTTATAAATATTTAAATTGTTAATTTAACCAATAACTAAGAGCTTAAATGTTTTTAACCTATTACTTTTTGTTGCATTAAATTTTATTTTATTCATCACAAAACACGATAGAAACACGATAGGACAACATATCTAGTATTTTCTAATCTATCTAGCTATAAAACAGTATATCACTCGTATTTACAGACATGAATTTCAAATTACAATAAGATGAATATAAAGGAGGACTTAATATTGTAGGATTCACTTTGAAAAAAAAATATAAACAGGTAAAATTTATAATCCATTAAAAGTGATAAAGATTATAAAAATATATCCACCAGATATTCACAATCAACAAGTTCCTGATTCTGAAGGTCGGTGCAGCCAATTCCCTTGTTTCCAACAGGACTTCGTAACCAATTGAACTGAGAGTTTTCACCATAATCTAAGAGGAACCTTTGAAGATTTTTAAACGAGAGCGTGACCCCTTCGACCGTGCTTCAAGAAGCTTCGCTTTCAATGTATTTTCCTTCAAGTTTGTTGGCAGTTTTGTAGAAGACTCGGAAATGTCAAGATCTGAGGTAGTGAGTTTTGACATCCACCGTCGAACTGGACTCGCATTCCTCCGAGGTGGGTAGCTGCAAGAAGCCTCGCCAGCATCGTTCTCAAGGTGCAGATTAACAGCTTCTGATGATGAGATATGACTTTTTATCGAGTTATCAATCACATGATTCGAATTTGAGCCATGAATCTCTTCCGGTTTGCTCTTTCTTTCCAGACTGCCACCTTCAGTGGCCTCACAGTTTTCAGACCTCCAAGAAATACTCACTTCAGTGGGGTGATGGGGGTTACCTTCACCCGTTTTTACCTCTTCCAGGTCCATCACCTGGGATTTCTTATTTCCGTTGTATGTCATAGCCTGCGCCATATGCTCTTCAAATTTAACTTGCAAGTTGGCTGGATTTTGGCCTCTAGTTCTTTCAAGAGATACAGGCTTTTTCTTTGTTAGAGCGGATTTGTCCATTTCTTCAGTATGACCAGCTACAGCTTCATCTTTGTGCAAGTGAAAGTCGCCATTGCTTGGTTTGTTAAGCTCAAAACAATGTGAATCACTGCCTGTTGAATCCTCTTCATCGCCCACATCTTGTGGAGCACTTACAACCTCATTCAGAGGGACAGATTCCATTGAATTGCGCCGTTCCCTGCACTTAAAATTACCCATTCCTTTAGTTTTGAGGAATGTCTCTATTTCAAAACCCAATTTGTCCACTATTGAGTTGTTTTCAGAAAAACCATGCTGTGTTTCTTCTAGCCTCATCTGCATCCGCTCATCAAGCCATGTTTCAGATATATGGAGAATCAAACGATCACCATCATCCCTTCCAACCCAATCCCTGTCAGATTTTTTATTTAGGGCATGCACTTCATGTTCATAGTCTTTTATTCCCTTAGCAAACTCATCGCAGAGGTCTTCCAACAACTTTCTAGATTTTCTCTCTCTTTCCATATCTTTTAAAGCATTAGAAAAAGAGGATTTCACCTCAGAAAGCTCTCGAGCTAATTTCCTGCGTAGGCTCTCTGATCGTTTCCTTAACTTCCTCTCATCTTCCAGCTCATCCCTAAGAGACTGAATAGCAGCATGCAAACGATCCTGCTCCTTACTCTTCCGAGCTAGTTTATCTTCAGCAATTTGCTTCATTATATCATCCACCTCATGCCGTTCTGCTTGCTGATCCCGAAGTAGTTCTTTGATCCTGACACGGGCACGGTCTAGCTCCGTTTTCAATGCTTTTATCAATGACATATTAGAAGCATGCTGTTCTTCGAGGCTCCATATTCTATTCAGTACTTTTAGTAGTTCTGTGGATGTTTTGAGACTATAATGTGACTCACCAATCCTTCCTTTGAAATCCAACGAGCTGGAAGGAGTGACTGCAGGGTTATAAGGTGCCACCTGTATAATAAAAACATGTCAAATTATGAGGAAGGCATAATGAGGCCAGTTGTTTAACTTTAAGGAAGCGTCATGGCCATAAAAACAAAAGGCAAGATGGAAAGTCAAAGAAATAGCATATGCTAAAAGTCAACTGTATATACTGACAAACCGATTTGGAATCAATTACATGTAGAAAAGGCAACAAACTGGTAAATTAGAGGAGGATCACAAGAATATGAATTAAAATTTTGTATCAATGGTTATGCTGCCAACTCCTCCATTCCCTGGCCCCAACCTCTTTCCACTTAATAGACAAAGAAAAAACAAAAGAAAGAGAGATTTTATGAGAATGGAACTGATATGTTATCATTCATATAATTCCCAAGATACAAACTATCATTCAAAGAGAGGGGGACAGGATGAAACTATAAATTTGCCCATATAATCTAGTCAATCGATGCAAAGGAGAAATAAAAATGAGGGGCTCAAACAAAAACTTTATGCAATTTGAGTAATGTGGTTCAATGCGCTAGCAGCTTGTGCAGGAGTAATAATAGACTCAAGGTTTGATAATTAGTCTTCCTCTTGATACTTAAAACAACTTTTACTGCACTACTGGATCCAGAAACCAAAATTTGCTTCACAACAGAATCATAGATCTCTGTGTATTCCCCCAGTGGTTAGTAAATATACATTGATGCTTACCTCCATAGAACTACCATAACTTGCTGGAGATACAGGTTGTAGAGCACGGTTACTTCTTTCAATTGATCGATGATGTTGAATCAGAGATGAAGCAATATGTCTCCTCAAACTGCCTGCACTTTCTGGCTGGTTAAGAAATGACATAAAGATTAGCAGCAAAAAGAACAGTACAATGTAACATATTCTAAATTAGGATCAAGTTAATGCACATCAGGTGGGACAATGGAAAAATTAACCAACTAAGCCACTCTCACTGGTTGTCATCAACCTGTTAGTTCACAAAGACAATCATCACTCGACAAGTTTAGAGTCACACAAAATATACAGCACATTAAGGATTCATGAAATATTTAGAGATCTCAAAAGGTTTTCCAAGTTGAATTAAGAAAAAAAAAGTGTTAGATGACTACTGTTGGATTAGTTAAGGTGAACCACCTAAATAACGAGTAAAATTCTTCACTGAAACATGGTCAATTCATAATTAACCATAACTGACACTCATTCTGGTAGAAAATATAACAATCGGAGAAAAACAGAGTTAGCAAACGGTCAAAATAAGATAGGAAACAAGGAGCAGCATTGCATTAAGAAAAAAAATCAAAGCAAGGAGAAGAACTTAACTTAAATAATACATTAGATATCCTCCCTGTACAAAACCAATCTGTATATAAAAAAAAAACTAATCTTTTTCAAAACACACTAAAAACAACGATTTTCTTCAATCAAAACAGAATCGAACAATCTACGATCTTTGACAAGAAATTTCAATTAATAGGAGAACCTCCATAAACTAATATTTATCAACCATAACAGAGCCAGCATCAACATAGTTTTCCCGTAACATAAACCAGAATCGAATATAACACCCTAAAATTCAACAACCAATAAACATTAAAAAAAACCCTAATTAGCCAACAAGAAACGGGAAGAAAAACAACAACAACAACAACAACAAGCTATGAAATATTATAAGCTTATGTATAAACCTGATCAGGAGAGGTAGGAGTAGGGTCAGCCAAGAAATGAGAGAGGTCAAGTCCCTTGTCCTTAAGAAAATGATGGCGCTTTTCGTGGCGGCGCAACCTAGAATCGCCACCACCATTATTAATATGCACGCCCCTGTGCATTTTAGAGAGACTAGGCAAGTAATGGTTAAACTCCCAGAGTGCAGCAGCAAGCTTTCTAGCAGAAACAACAACAGTATTGCTGTTGTTAAAAAGCAGAAGAGGAGGCTCCTCCTGCTCCTCTGGATGACTATTGGCACTAGCGTTATCAATGATGCTAACATGCGCAGTAGGTAAAGGTTTCCAAAGTCTAACTGGAGTGCAAGAAAAAGGGCCCACTCTTTTCCCTACCAGGACACCTCTCTTCAACTTTTCCCTCAACCTTTCCTCCTTTTCTGCTTCCCTTTCTCCACTTTCCCCTCTCATTTTTTCTTTTTCTTTTTATTTTTTATTATTATTCTCTCTTGGAGTAGTCTTGGTTTCCTAGCTCTTCTTCTCTCATTCTTTTAGGTTTTTTTTTTTTGTGTGTTTTGTTGTTGTGGGGTGGGATTTTCTTTCTTTGTAGACTTTGCCGGTCAGTTTATAAGCTCAAGTGGAGAGAAAACTTAGTTCATTTTATGTTGTTGCTTGCTGCTGCGGAGATGCAGTGAGTTTTTGGTGATCTCCGTGCACAAAAAGAAGACAAAAGGAGTGATGATCATGGAAAGAGAGAGAAGGGGGCAAAGTGGTTGGATTCCCTGTCGATGAATTTCGTTGGGTCACCCGCCAATTTATGACTGTTGTAATTAGGGAAAAGGTTGGTATTTTTCTGCCTCTATTTCTCAACTTTATTTTTAGATTTGAATTTTTACTTTCTGTTTTTTAGTTGTAATATGGTACATTCCAGCTCATGAGCAGTTTGGAGAAGGAGTGTACTGTATTAATTTTTATGGTTACTGTTTAAAAAATTAAATTAAAATAAATAAATTTAATTAAAACTGCTATGAAATAAATTTTGCATATAAAGTAAATAAAAAATAAATTTTTATAAATAAAAACCAGATTATTTTAGTTTCTAGAAAACTAAATTTTGAAATGTAATTATATATAAATCTAATGAAAAAAATAGAAACTATTTGATTAATTCATTTTTTTATTTATAATTAAATTAAAAACACAAACTATCACAATATTAAATAATTTTTTAATCATCAAGTTATCCGTAAACTTGATTTTGTGAAATAAACAAGGTTTTAGATCATATATTAATATATAAATTATAGTTTTCAAACCTTAACAAAGATTTTATACAATTTTAGAGAAATTCTTTATTATTACTTTGACATATAAAAGAATTGCATATATATATATATATCATCTAGTATATAACAAAAATAAATTTAATAAATTTACATATTAAGCGATTTTGTTATTTATATAACAAATCTAAAAATAACATCGAATAATGATTCATTTATTCTAAATTTATTTTTTAATAATAAAATTAATTAATATGCAATTAAAATTTCCAGCAACAACAAAAAAAACACTCAATAAAGTAAGGTTTTTTTAAAAAAAATATTTATATAAAAAATCCTGTATTAAAATAATTTTATTATTTTTTTTATAAACTTTTAAAGAAAAAGCCAATCGAGAGTTTATTCATTCTAGGTTGATATATAAATAGTAAAATCCTTAATACAAATCAAAATTTCATATTAAAAAATATGAAAAATAAAAATAAAAACAACATACTAAATAAAAAATATTAACAAATCAACTCAAAAGCAACACAAATCAAAATAACATAAATATTCAAAAATAAAACACCATCCAACACGGTAAATCAAAAGCAACATCCTTACACAACATAACAATTTAAAAACCACATCAACACATTAGTTTTCACACCAAGATTAAATCATAATATTTTAGATAATTCAGTTGTAAGTTGTAACTCAATTATGCCGACTTTATTAGAGTAATGATTTCGACCCTATTTCACTTTAAAAATAAATTTTAAAGTAATTATATTCCCGATTTTGCCACACATTGATCTGAATCCAAACATTTCAAATATTTCATGATAATCATAATAATATGTGTGAATAAATCAACAATACATTGAAAATTCATTAGAAGTTTGAAATAAAACTTGAAGCAGATATAATTTATATTTTTAAAAATTTTGATTTTTTTATTTAAAATAAAATTTTATATATTTTTAGATTATTTTGATATCAAAAATAATTTTAAAAAAATAAAATAAATTTTATTTTAATATAATTCTAAATAAAAATATTTTAAATTTTCATCTTATCACAATTCCACGGAGAGCCCTTGAAATTCACTTCGACGCTATTGGAAAAGCCTAAAACAGTGGAGGAGCATGGACTCACGTGTTGTTGTGACTGCCGACACGTGAACTCATGCGTTTCCTTTATTTAGGCACACATTTTAAAGCAAATCGACAACGCCACTCCTCCCTCTGCCTGCTCGTATCAGTGGTGAAGCTCAATGCCACATGAGATGGGAGATCAAGTCACTTGAAGATTTGACCTGGTTGTTTCTCTCTTCTTCTCTCCCTCTATCACGACTGCTACTACTATTTTTACTATTGTTTGCCGCTTCCAGTATTGTTGTTGTGAGACTGGTTTATTCGGTGAATGTTTGTTCAGTGATGAACGAGAGTGGCTCGAGTTTTACTGGCGTAGAGGAGCTTTTAGGAGGGTTGTTGTTGTGGAAGAATATGATTTTCGAGTATAGATAGAGAGAGGCCATGACATATGGAAATGGTGGTGGGTGTGGTGGTCTGATCATTTTCTGCGGTGCTGTGGATGTGCGGTCGTTGGTGGGTGATGGTGTTGGCTGGATCGATGGTCCCATCTTCTGCTCTTTTCTCTATTTTGTTTTTATTTTTTTTTCAACCTTATCCCTTAGCTGTCCGGGAAAGAGTTTGCAATGCTCACATTAGTCCCATGTCTCTTCAATTATACTATGCTCGCCAAACCTTGATTTTCTTCTTGTGATTTTGAAAATTCATCAATATTCATTTTTTGTAGGATCATCAACTTTTTCATCCCTCCTCTCCAAGAAAATTCTTACAATTTGCTTATATACTGGCTGCTTCATTCTTAACACGTTATTAATATTGAGTTTGTTTAGGAACGGCTTGAAACTATTATTTTTAATTTTTTTT
>Ga0325414_1004346_pt1 | contig 14810 bp, 5 predicted proteins | sample PopdelMetagenome_8_FD_206183 | JGI IMG/M metagenome (GOLD analysis project Ga0325414, IMG submission 206183) | Populus deltoides microbial communities from Bellville, Georgia, United States - Leaf-PdKOR-R3 | ecosystem: Host-associated > Plants > Phyllosphere > Phylloplane/Leaf | place: USA...
CTTTGGGCTGTTACTTGACATATAACACAAGTCCATACCTTTTGGACTTTCTCGGGAGGTAGAATCCCACAAAGATCTCCGCCTCCTACTGTTGTTGTTGCAGTGTTTATGCATTCCAGAGGTGGAAATGTTCTGTTTTCTGTCTGGTTGACGTTGGATTCTGCCTGTCTAGCCTGCAAATGCAGTAAAATAGATGCTTGGAGTATGTATAAAGAATGCACATGGTAAACATAGAATGGTCAAGAGAACATTGACTAACAAGAAACCAATAAAGAAATCACAGGGGGGAGGATGGGAAGGGAATTTGTGGTACTCAAAGGGAATTTTTGAAAATCTTATCAAAGAATACAACTTCTAGAGAGAAGTTTTGGATTGTTTGGGTTGAAGCACATGCAGCCAAATTTCATCTGCTGAATAAAATAACCTGCGTGGTCGATGCAACTTCTTGCTTCTCTATTACTTCCACAGCATCACCATCTTTGAATCGAACCGGAAGCTTAGGCTGTTTCAGCTTCAGCAGCGTGAATCAAAAGATATTCAAATTTCTCATCAGGCAGTAACATTTCGCAGTTCATAATATTATTTCCAAAAGCACAGGTAGACTTCTCCTTTAAGGGTGCCCAAATTTCCAACCGTTGAATAAAATTACCTGCTTGGTTGATGCAACTTCTATCTTCTCTGTTGTCTCCACATCATTACTGTCTTTGAATCGAACCGGAAGTTGTTCGAACTTCAGCTGCATGAATCAAAAGTTTGATCAGCTGAAATAAAACCCTGTGCAGCATCACACTATTCTACAAGAGCACTGAATTACTTCATAAGTAGGACTTCTTTTCAAAAAACAGAAAAAAAAACAATCAACAATAAGGAAACATGAGTTGTGTGGTTGCTGCAATGATCGAGCTCTCGTTATAAAGACCGCTCCTGCTAACATTGGTTGGTGGGTGTTTCTGCATTCATGATCTGGCTTTGAATAAGTCACATAAAGAGCCATAAACAATATGCAACTGAAATTAGCGACCTTACCAAATCCTCTGCTTCAACCGCCCTGATCTCCTTCACATCAACATCAGGCTTTACACTCTTTTTCTGGTAGAAAGAGACAGGTGTTTGGGAGGGAAGCAATGGTGAGAAAGCATACTTTATGCACATGATAAGAACGTCAAATTTAGATTAATTCAATTGATTTCAGGCAAATATCAAAAGATTTCCATGGACTTGTTGCCACGAAGAAGCATATATACCGTGGAAGCAATGAGATCCTCCAAAGCATCAGAGCCCTTTTCCTTCATATACCTCCTCATCTCAACAAGAAAATCATCTTTCTTGAAAAACAACTCCTCCTGCTTGTTGAACTGGCAGGTGATAATTGCAGAGCTCATGGATAGACACGGATTAATAAGGTGTTTATAGACATACAGAGAACCATCGAAGTAAGGCAGAACCAAGTAGCCGACGATCATTAGCTTAATGTATGGCCAGAAGGCTAGCCTGCATATAGAGAGATGCGAAAATAGAGATTGACTTGAGAGATTCAACAGTCCTCTTGTCCTGATCAAATAGCTCACAGCATATTTCCTACCAACAATTTGAACAGATGTCCAAACTCATCTTGAAGACATCAATTTTCATTAACTGATCATTGTCAAGGGTAATTACAGAATAAAATAAAATAAAATACCCTAGATCGGAAACGCCTGAAATTGTTTGGACTCCAAGAAGATCATGTTTATATTTGTTTCAATTGGCTACAAAATCAGAGCTGAATAATCGCACTTTGTTTTTTTGTTTTTTCAAAAGGTTTCTTCAACGCCAAAAAAAGTAGACAGGTTTTGCCAATGCGTTATGTACTATCAAGAATAATTTTAATAATAAACTAAAAAGTTAATGAGCATGATTAATAAAATAAATCAAAAATTATATATGTTAATAAATATTAAAAAAAATATTAATACTAACTAGCTATTTAATAGAAAGCTAAGAGAAAATATATATATTTAATTTCATACAGTGAGAAACTCCTCAAACTTTTTTTTATTATAAGGTAATAATTTTTTTATAAAACTGGTAATAATTTAAATTCAATTAAAACATAATAATTTTCTACTAGAATTTCTCCTTTTTCTTATTAATTATTTTTAAAAATTAGCTTTTTGAGCCATGTTGTTTATTTAATAAAAATTGAAAGAAATCAGAATGAACAAAAAAGAAATGAACAATTTAAAATAAGAATTAAAAAAAAGTATTTCTTTAATTAAAACTCCTTCATCTTGTTAATGCGTTTTTTATATATATATTTCGATATCAAAATAGTTTTTTTTTTTTTTGTAAGTAATAGCTTATTTGAAGCATAAAAGAAAGTTTTCATTAAAAAAAAATAATGTTTTGATAATTTTGATGTGAATAAATTTAAAAGAAAAATAATATAATGCTCACATGGGAAATTGGAATTGGAGTTAAGTAAAATATCCCAAATATACATCTAATTTATTTGTTTTAATAAACTTAAATTTAAATTTAATAACCTTGAATGGGTTAATTTTGTTTTTAGAATATATTTCTTATTCAATTACTAGAATCTAAAAATTAACACTTGAAAAAAAAAATCATTAATGAGTGTAGAAAAAGAGCATTAGCTAATATTATAAACAAAATACTATAATCTTATTCCAAAAAAAAAAGTCAAAACCAAATAGTAATTAATAAAACAATACCCCAAATATATTTCTAATTAATCTATTTTAATTAATTTAAATTTAGTTTCAAGAGAAAAAAAAAATAAAGATAAAAAAGAGAGCAGGTGTTTGGGCTTATTTCACTATTTGCAGCAGGAAGAATGCATGACATATCATATACTCCTTGACCAGTGAAAATTGCAGCAGGAAAACGCCACGCATTTTAGTTTCTCTTAAATTTAATTTCATTTAATTACCATTCAAGCTGAAACGAATGTTCAAGGAGCAAGACCACAGAAATGGAGACCCAGTATGAGATCAGCTTCTGGGTGTCTGAGTTCGAATTAGTCTCGATCGCTTGAATGGAAGCACATCTGTTACACTCAGAAACAAGCACGAGTAATTAGTAATGATTCATCACTTCTTGGCTAAACAAACACCGACTTGACATTCCGAATAACATAATCTAAACACCATGAGAGCTGATTGTCGAGTCATTAACATGAACAAACACGCTCAAAGTAAAACAAAGAGAGGAGACTTACAGAGGATAACCCAAACCAAAAACAGGCCTGCAACCATGGAACAGAAACAGCTGATCATCACAGTCATGAAAACACAAAGCAAAGGAAAACACGAAGCAAAGTTACACACAGACATTATGCGCATACCATGCAAGAACACCGAGGCATTTCACTGCAAATCTTAAAAGAAACACAAAACCCATCATGAACTCAGACCTCTTTGAAATTAATCGCCACTAAGCTTACTTTTGCTCAGATTTTATCTAAAATAAAGAACCATTGTGAAAGCAAGGAGTGGAAGCTGGAAGGACGTTTCAAAGGAAAGTGAAAGTGATGTATCAGTAGATTTACGGAATGACAAATATGTCCTTACTTTGCGTGCTGTAGTTAGTCGCTTGAGTAGGTAAGACCTCTATACTCGACTTATGTAACTGCAACGTGTCCTTTGATAAAATATTCCGATTGATTTTCGCGAGTATATGTAAATGATTACTCGCAGCGGGACCAATAAGATTCCTCGAAGCATATCTATGCATGTTAAGCTACTACACTGCAGTACAAACGTATACGTGCACCCTTTTACGTCCGGAAGTCAGAGACGAGCAAATTTATTTAACTATCCGGAATATCGGTAAAAAACCGATCTGAAATTTATTGAAATAAATTGATCTTTTTTAATTCTATTTGGAAAATTTTAGCTAATATTTTTTTAAAAAAATAATTAAATTCAATTTAATCTCAGATTTTAAAAAGCAAACTAATGGATTTGAGTTTTTCATAACTGATGTATCGCTGACGTGTCCAGGCGAAACATTTCATGTTTTCTTAGCAAACAAGTCTTTTATGTAGATAAAGGAATTCTTAATGTTCAAGTCAATAAAATGAGAAAAGAGACTGTGAGTGAGAAAAGAAAACAACAATTCTAACATTAATCGAAATTTTAGGTAAAAAAAATTATTTTAATATTTTTTTAAACTTTATTATTTATAATATATAGTATATATCCATATAAATTACTTTTTAATTCTTTTTATAAAATATTAAAATTTTAAATATTTTTTTAATTTAATCCAGATTGATCCTGTAACCCGTGAATTAATTTTTTAGCCGGTTTAGATAAAAAAAAAAAAAAAGATTTTCATTGTTGTCGTATTGTAGTATTAGAAAATACATTATTTGGCACGCCATTCCTTTTCTGCCTAGTTAGGCCTTGGGATGGAGTCTCTATTTTAGTTGGGCTTTTAGGCCCGACAAGTTGCTCGGTTGCCAAGTTAGACTAGGCCCAAAGTTGTGAATAGACAATAGCTGTCCAATCTTTGTTGTTTAGGTTGTGGCCCAACAACGATGATTGGAAAACAATTGTCCAATCTTGGTTGTGGCTTAATAGTTGTGAATGGACGCCAGTTGTCCGCCGGTTCTTCTTGGGTGTTTGGGTTGCGGCCCAACAGTAAATAAAAAATCATTTACTGTATAAACTTGAACACGAAGATATATGGAGTTAGAGGGCATTATAGGCTGCCTGATTGCATTATTGTTTTTTAAAATATTTTTTATTTTAAAATATATTAAAATAATATTTTTTATATTTTAAAAATTATTTTTTAGATTAATGTATTGAAATAATCCAAAATATAAAAAAAATTATTTTTCTGCAAAACAAATTTTGAATTTTTTAAAAATACAGGTTCATCCATGTTTTAAAATACTCACTGCATGAATGAGATATTAAGTCTAACTCTATGTTATCTTTTTATTTTTTTTATTTTTTTTATTTTTTATTACAATCTGAGAAAATTTACTAGATTCACCTACTTTTTGTTTTTTTATATTCCACAAATACTATTATAAATTTGTATTTTAGTTTTAATAATTTATTTTTAAATTATTATGAATTTGATCTAAAAGTAATAATTTTAATAATAAATTATTCAATTAAAATTGATTTTATATTTTATATTTAAAATTTATAAATTAATTTTAAATATAATTTTATCACATTTATGATTTTTATAGCTTTTAATTATATAGAATATAGATGTACTATTTTGAGATTGTTTATTAACTTGCTTTAACAATTATAAAGCACTAAAAAAACAGAAATAATAATTCTAATTAAAAATATAGTGCTAGTTAAAATAAACAAAAAAATATATATTATGAGAAAAAATTATTTTAATAAAATAATTAAAACGACTGCATTTTAAAATTTACTTATAACGCTAAAGGTGGCGGGCTACGTGTCTAAGAGAATTCCTCTAACCCCATGAACAATAAGGGTGGACACGTCCACAAATTCCAACAATTGTGGTCTTCATGTCCCACAAACAGTTTTCTTTTCCCTCACAACAAGACAAGACCTACTTAGGTTGTCTCTCATGATTTTTTGTTTTTAGTTTTAAATGTTTTTTAAAAATGCTTTTAACTTCAAAAAATATTAAATTAATATTTAAAAGAAAACGAAGAAATAATCTCAACCAACCCCATTTTCATTGCTGCTATTTGTTTTTTTAATTAATATTTACGTGTAAATTTATTAATTTTAAAATTAATAATCATTTAATTTTTTTATTATTAAAGAGTAAATTCAAGAGTGAGGAGTTAAGTTACCTTTAAAATTATTATTATTATTACTATTACTATTATTTTATTTTAAGTAGTGGTAGGTATGTATAATAATAATATCCTCAAAGGATCTTAGGGCTACTTTAATTGTTCATTCATCGTTCGCCACGTGTACAGCTGCCCCCCACGGCGTTTTCTGCCACCCTTTTGATAACGTTATCTTCCATTGATTGGTGGGTGTGTCTACGTGTCAATCTCATTTAGATTTCATTGCTCTTTTTAGAGCACCTTTTTTGACCCACCAAAATAAAAATTGTCCAAATTCAAAGTTGGGTTATTAATTTATTGGGTCAATCGGGTCAATGGTCCTCCACCCACAGCAGTAAACATCACTAAAAGCTCTATATCATGTCAAACAGGCGTATACATTAGTTAATAGTATTTGGATTATCTTGTAAATATCTTTCGATAATATTATTGTGGTATTTTAATTAAAACTTTAATTTTTTTTAAATATTATAATTCGATGAGACATGAATGTCTCCTTTCCAAATCAAACCAGATACAGATTGTATTATAATATGAGCACGTGTTTTTTTTTTAAGAACCCTTCCTGGTTTTTTTTTCCTTCAAGTGTAATCAAATTTAATTATAATTAAATAAATAAAATTTTGTTTGAGGTATTTGTTTGAGAATATACGAGTTAACCTATCAACTTATGATATTTATTTGAAATTATGACAACTTAATAAAAAATAAACTGAAATAAATTATAAAAATTAATTCAAAATCAATTAAATATTTAAAAATAAAAATGAAATGAAAAAGAATATAAGAATTTAATAAAAACCTAACATTGAAGATAGAAATTAAAAATTAAAAAATTAAAAAGAGAACAAGTTCTTAAATACAAACAATTATTGTTTTTTCATTCATAATTTAGTTTCATGAACTCGCATAAATAATGCTTTGGACATAACCGGTATAAACAAAAAGAAACAAACATGCATTAAGGTTCGTGGCCTAGTGGTTCTGGTAAAGAGTTTCTTGTCTTTACACTCCAAGTTTGAATCTTTGTGTGCATATTTGTCGTCTCTGCGGTGTTTTACTTGCTTACTGGACTTGCAGGGTATTTAATAAATCTAGGAATTAATCATAATGCACGTAAGCTGACCTAGATACCTCGAGTTATTAAAAAAACAGAAAAAGAAATGAACATATCATAAAATAAGGGAGTCTTTCTCTATTAATTCAAAACCTTTGTTGTCACTCGATATTGATAGATTAGGTACCTGTTTTATATTGTAGAGGATTCGACAAACATTAGGGTTCGAACGTGAGGGGGAAGCTCAAGAAATTTTAAATCCAATATTTTAACCACTCAGAACACATCGCACTTGGTTAGGCAAACTTTTATTTTAAACATATTCATTTATTTTTGTAGAGAAGAATTAGCCCACGCAACTGTTGAAAAGGACACCTATCGTTTATTTTTTTTTAAAAATCTAGTCATTACTGATAACTGGGAAATCAGGAAAAATGATTTTTAAAACTAAAAATCTATTTTTAACTATTTTTACTAAAAAAAACTAAATAATACTATGAAACTCTTTCTAAACCACCTAATAATTACTCTTAAAAACCCAAAAATGGATTAAAAAAAGAAATTCAACCCGAATTGAAAAAAACTTTTTAAGTCCAGATATATCCTCTCATGCAAGTTTACAGATAAAAACAATCACTACCAAACTTATCTTGTTGAATGGAATGAATTAACACCAATAACAATAATTTTTATTATTCAAGCATAACCAAACTGACAAATCTCTCTCACCTCACTATTTCAGATGACTTTGTCTCTCATCTCTCTAACTCAAGGATCAAAATGCAATAAAAATAACAAACTTTCATAGCAAATTAAATTTTTGAGTATTAAAACGAACTTTTCAAAAGAATTTTAATGACCATGTTATTTCTTCTTATTTTACACATTGGTTTCTTTTCTTTGAAATTTGCATGTCATTAAAATATTCAGACAAATTAATTAATAGTTTAACCATTAAAAGTTACGAATTAAAAAAAGGGTTTAAGAACTAGAAAAAAAAGAAAATTGATTGACGAAACTATACATTGAAATTAATTAATTAATTAATTAATGCCTAGGTGTTTTAGTATGATGAGTGATACAATTATAATAAGTTTATTGTATTTATAAAGAAGTCATGTATTAAAAATCCATGTCTAGAATATTTATTTGAGTTTAAAAAATACTCATTTATATATATATATATAAAATATCATAACAAATTATTATTTCCACAGTGGTTAGGATTGAAGGTGCCGTGCATGATATATATATATATATATAATACAACTAAGATTTTACTGTTTATAGTCTGATGAAAAAGACAACAATGAGGTATATATATAGCAGTAGCAAAGTTGACGAAGAAATACTTCCTTGATCAAACCCTAATACAACCAGCAAGTTAATTACCTTGTCAATGGCCATGTATATTCTACGGGAAAATACAGGCATTCAAGAAAACGAAAAGGATGAAAATAGTAATTAAAAAAAGGTGGTGGGCTACGTGTCCAAGAGCATTCCTCTAACCCCATGAAGAACAAGTGCGGACGCATCCACAAATTCCAACAATCGTGGTCCACACGTCACACAATCAGTTTACTTTTCCTTCACAACAAAACAAAAACCTAATTAGGGGTGTTCGATGCAGATTCTGTTTTTATTTTTGGATTTTTTTAAAATAATTTTTGGTTTGAAAAGAACATTAAAGTGATGTTTGTTTAATGTTTTTTTTTTTTTTTTGTGTGTTGAGGGAAAGAATAAAATTAAAAATTTTAAAAAATACTTTATATCATAATTTAAAAAAATAATATAAATTATATTTTAAAACATTACTTAACAGCTTAGATTTTTAAGTTGAATTAATTCTTTAATATAATATCAAAAATTTAATAATTAAATGATCATGAGTTTAAATTTAATAATTTTTATTTATTTAATAAAAATTAAATAAAAGATATTCAATTAACAATAAGAAAATGAAAGGAAAAAAAGGAAAGAATTTCGACCTACCCATTTCCATTGCTGGAGAAGTTGCCCCCCACCAATCTATCTTTTTTCTTTCTTTTAGGAGCACTGGTATCAATAATAATATCCTCAAAAGGATCTTCTTAGGGCTACTTTAACTGTTCATTTATCGTTCGCCACGTGTACATCTGCCCCCCCATGGCCCAGGCTTTTTCTGCCACCCTTTTGATAACGTTATCCTCCATTGATTGGTGGATACGTCGACGTGTCCATCTCATTTAGATTTCATTGCTCTTTTCATAATTCCCTTTTTTGACCCACCAAAAAAAATGTCCAGGTTCAAAGTTGGGTCAATGCTCCACCCGCAGCAGTAAACATCACTCAAATCTTTATATACATTAGTTCTTTGTTGCTTAAGAAATTGCGATAAATTAGACTCATGTAATGTTATTTTTCTTCATTTAATGGAGTTTTTGACAAGTCCATCCTTAATTGAACATATATTTTTTAAAAGAAATTATTCATTAAATTCAAATCTGAGATAATATTACAGGCGACAAATACACTGCGCTTTCAAACTCAAAAGGTTTGGGCCACCAGCTTTAAACCAAATCCGGATACAAACGGGTTTATAGCCGGACAAGAACAAGAACAAAACAAAAACGTTGTCATTTTTTGTAGGAGCCTCTGGAAGGGCGGAGAGAATGTTTAGTGGGCCGTTGTTAGTTTTCCAATTCATGTGAGGTCGGTACTTGTAAAAGAGTTGTTGTCTTAATTTATTGGAGAAAGTTCTTTGTTGTCAAGGGAGTGGTGCAAAAAAAAACAGCAAAAGAGGTTAGCCTTTTATCATCAGTTTATCATCACATAACATAATCTTTATCATCCTCGTTTTATATAGTTTATGGCCATGATTTCTTTTTTAATGTTTCAATTACAGATAAGCTTAAACAAAGCTTCACTTGCTGCTGATCTATAATGGGCTCATTTTGAAAAAGTTGGTTTGCTTTTCTTGTGTGAGGGAAGTCAGCTAACTACTTTTTATGAACCTTGCTTGTAAAGTTGAAGTGGGTTTTTCTTGAAAAGAAGAAAACTTGTGTGTTTTGAGTGAATTGGGATTTTTGAAGGAGGTTCCCAGGAGAGTTTGGTAACAAAAAGACTAGTTTTTGAAATGACTGTAGCATTGTTTTGGGTTGGTAGTGCCAATCCAAGCACAGAGGTTTCCAATTGTCTTCGATTCCTGGATTCTGTCAAGGTTCTGGATACAACGAAGTTTGGTAATTCTAGAGATCGGAGTTTGTTTTTTAAGCTTGGAGAAAAAAAGGGTAGGAAACAGAAATGGAAGTCATGCTCGGTCAATCCAGATTTGGGGTATTTAGGTGGTAGAAGTAATGGAAGCAAATTGCCTGTGATATCAAGCATGGTAGCAAGCCATGCTGGAGAAATGGCTGTTTTGTCATCCGAGGAGATGGTTTATAATGTGGTGCTGAAGCAGGCAGCTCTGGTTAAGAAAGAACTGAAGTCCAGAGGTGGTCTGGATGTGAAACCAGATGTTGTTCTTCCAGGGACTTTGAGCTTGTTGAGTGAAGCTTATGATCGGTGTGGAGAAGTTTGTGCTGAGTATGCCAAGACTTTTTACCTGGGTTAGATTCCTGTTGTTCAGTTAATGGAATTTTGATTTTTGGCTCTTGCTGGCTTTTGAATCTGTTATACGTTGTACTTGTGATTGGTTTTCTCATTTGCCTTTTGCTTTCTCAGGCACTCTGCTCATGACCCCTGAACGGAGAAGGGCTATTTGGGCCATTTATGGTGAGTGATTTTCTCTTTTCTCCTTGGAATATTCAGAGAATTTAGAAGTTGGAGGAGAGTGATTTCAATCCTATACAGCATGCATGTGTTCTGATGGGATTTGATAATCAAATGATGAGCAAAGTATTCTGAAATAAAAAGAGATGTTATTTTTGTGAGCTTATGAAATCATGGTGCTAATTGTGCAGCTAATTGTATATTATGTGAACCGTAAGAACTTATCTTTTCCTGTCTAGGATATATGTGAAGCCTTAAGTGCTCTTTTCATGGAATTTATTTGAAAATGTGATAATCATGTACTTGGAATTTTGAAGACAATATCTCTCGAAGAGAAATCAAGCATGCTGTGACTGGTTACACTATCTAACTCCTGATGCTTACCCTTAATATTATTCCTCCGATTCATGATTGAAAATCAGGTTTGATCAGTTCTGTATGGTATATGATATTCGAAGGTTATTGTCTATGAATGTAAGAGACGATGACTCTCAAGACAGAGAATGAACCTTTTCCTTTCTTTCTTACAATGTTTTCTGCACATGTAGTGTGGTGTAGGAGGACGGATGAGCTTGTTGATGGGCCTAATGCTTCACACATTACACCAACAGCTTTAGATAGGTGGGAGGCAAGGTTGGAAGATCTTTTCCAAGGGCGTCCATTTGATATGATGGATGCTGCTCTAGCAGACACAGTTGGAAAATTTCCTGTTGATATTCAGGTTAGGCAGTACTTTCAAAATCAAAGTACTTCTCAATTGAAAAATAGTAACTCTGTTACCAATCAAAAATATTTTTGGCATTGCAACATATCGTGCTAGTTGGCGACTTTAGTTTATTTCTATATGCAATGTGCAACTAGTTGTTCTGGGTACTCTGAGCAGTCATACTTTTCCGACTTGTTCTAGTAGCTATTGGAAACAGTTTTTTTTTTTTTTTTTGAAATCTGCAGTCATGCCCAAAAACTAGAATCTTAATTTTTTTTCACTTCGCATGAAGTCCATTACTATTTGATGCTAGTCACTTTAATGCAATGATATTGTAAAAGCATTACCAGTGATGTTGTGTCTAAGCAAGATTCATGCCTGATTTTTTCGTTTGATACCTTGTTTCAGCCATTCAAAGATATGATTCAAGGAATGAGGATGGACTTGAGGAAATCAAGATACCAAAACTTTGATGAGCTCTATCTTTACTGTTATTATGTTGCTGGGACTGTTGGACTGATGAGTGTTCCAGTCATGGGCATTGCACCTGAATCACAGGCTTCGACTGAGAGTGTTTATAATGCTGCCTTGGCATTGGGGATAGCCAATCAACTCACTAACATACTCAGGGATGTTGGAGAAGAGTAAGTGCAGAGTGTTGTATGCTGCAAACTTGAAGCCACAATAAAAAAAAAACTTTGCACAAGCTGTCTAGAGCTTTCACTTTCTTTTTAGGGAGTCAATTGAGCAATAATCTAGAATTATATGCTGCATCGAATAGTATCTTATGAACAAATTCTCGTCATATAATTTTTTTTCACCTATTTTTCTTTGGTATGGCGAGTCGTCTTTTTGTATATGCAGTTTTTTATCCTTAGCTTTTCCTTTTCTGTCGACATTGTTTGCAGTGCAAGAAGAGGAAGGGTTTATCTACCACAAGATGAGCTGGCACAGGCAGGGCTTTCAGATGATGACATATTTGCTGGAAAGGTGACAGATAAGTGGAGAAACTTTATGAAGAATCAAATTAAGAGAGCAAGGATGTTCTTTGATGAGGCTGAGAAAGGAGTGACAGAATTGAGTGCTGCAAGTCGATGGCCGGTAAACAATCAAGAACTTCTATCGATATCTCAATAGCAAAATAATGAACCTTAACCTTTAGTGAACAATGGGAAAATGAATTAAAAATTAAAAAAGGAAATGTAAATCATGAAACTAATTGAAGATCTATAATCGTCATATGATTGGCTTTGAACACATGCACCGTAATTGACACAAAACCAGCTGTTTTCTGGTCTTGCGTTGGCAATCACACACAAGAGAAGCCTGGCCAGGGAAGGTCATGGCTATTGTCCTCAGTTATGGTTTTGCCCTTTTGTTTTCTTTTTGATACTTCTGTTGCGGTAAATAGGACCATGCTAAGCTTTGTCCTACAATGTTCTCATGATTACCAAGATCAGAAATTCATCTTTTCAGCAATCGAACAAATTAGCATTGTCATCACGCCAAACTAACAAAAGGATTAGCATTTCTGACTGAGAAATTTAGAATCATAGCTAGGATGTTCTTTCGATCTTTTCGCCTACTTTTGCTTATGATTGCGCAATGTTTTCGGATGTTGCAGGTTTGGGCATCCTTGCTGCTATATCGCCAAATACTAGACGAGATAGAGGCTAACGATTACAACAGCTTCACAAAGAGGGCATATGTGAGAAAAGCCAAGAAGATAGTTGCTTTGCCAGTTGCATATGCAAAATCCCTCATTAGTCCATCATCGCTAGTGCCATCTCCTTTGGCAAAAACATAAACCGCAATATGAACTTGAAACTCAAATATTTTATACCTAGTGGATAAAATGGTTTAAATATTGTAATGTATATCAGCATGCAAGCATACATCCATACAGCAAGTATTCATTGAAAGTTAGAATGAAATTCAATTACATTTGAAGGCTAAAACTCTACAGTGAATTGCGAAGAGCGAAACAAAATCACGTGGTGACGCGTTTTGCATTTCTAGCAACAGATTGGATGGCCTTCCTTTTGTGTGCTCAGAGTAATGTGGCCTTTGCCTTCAGGTCCATGTAGAGCTAACAAGATTTGAAGATCAACACAAGAGGAGTCACTAAGTGAAAGAACAAGATACGAAGAAGAGAACCTGATGGAGAAGAGAACTTTGAGTGATATAATTTAATTATTCAGGTTTTAAATTTATATTTTAAAGGTTATTATTTTGAGTTTTAAAAATTTCAGGGCTATTAAAAATTTAGATGGTTATTAACTTTAAAATCCAGAAAATTAATGGAGATATCTGCAAACTAATCTAAATATTTGTATTAATAAAAGAAAGAAGAAGAAAAGTGTAAAATATATCATTTCCATATCCGAAATGGTTGATCCACGCAGTACTTTTTCCCCTTGTAGATTCCATTTTTGAAACAAACGCCAAGAAATGGACTCGGGAATGTTCATCAGAAATTAATTGAATGTAATGAAGGGAAGATAATCATTCAAGATGAAATAATTGTAATTTATGTTGTGTCCAAATCGGGAAAAAAGGCCTTGCGTACTGCAACGCTTACTGAAAGAGACTTCAGATGGCTTTAACTAGGTATTGGATTGTTTTTGTTTTTGTTTTTATTTTTAGATATTTTTTTTAAATATTTTTTTGATAGTTTTGATGTATTAATATTAAAAAATATATATTTTAATGTGTTTTAAACAAAAAAACTATTTTGAAAATTACTTTATAATACAATTCTAAATACGCATTTTATAAAATATATATAAAATCAAAATTATTAAATCTAATGCAGCCTATGACTTTATCTACTAGCAAGGTTATGGATTGAATATGTTAATTCAAGTTGAGTTACGTGAACTCAAAACATTATTATTTAAACTTTTTTTAATAGTAAAAAGTTTTGATAAAGTCGACTGAGTTATGAATTAACCCGTTAAGTTTATTGAATTTAATAATTAAATTTTATTTGATTTAATTTTGGATTAAATTTGATCAAATTTAATAGCACATAATATCCAACATATATATTTTGTAATTTATAGAATTGGGATTTGTAATTTGATTCCCATTGCTTCTCAAAATATATTTAGGTTGAAAAGACATAAATTTGGTAAAAAAGTATTTTATATGTTTTTTTTATATTCTTGAATTAAGGATAATTAAAATCATTAAAAATACATTTTCATTCTTAAAAAAAAATCAATTTTACTCACGTTATAATACTTATATAAAATAGGTGTGATATCAATTAGTAGACGATAATTTTCAAAATATATTTGGATATAAAAAAAGGCATTGATTTACTCTCTTTCTTATGTGTTTTCGATGCAATAATGATAAAAAAAACACCCTTAATATTTTTATTAAAAAAAAACTTTCAACTATAGACTAAAATAAATGGCTATGAATAATATTCATCCACATTAACCTTGAACCCAAATAATTTAAAGCTCCCAAAGTTTGGC
>Ga0325414_1004347_pt1 | contig 14808 bp, 10 predicted proteins | sample PopdelMetagenome_8_FD_206183 | JGI IMG/M metagenome (GOLD analysis project Ga0325414, IMG submission 206183) | Populus deltoides microbial communities from Bellville, Georgia, United States - Leaf-PdKOR-R3 | ecosystem: Host-associated > Plants > Phyllosphere > Phylloplane/Leaf | place: USA...
CGCTGAAAATCTATCGTTTTCCATGTTAATTACTGTCACAGAAAGCTCTGACTTGGTCAAGTCCAGTGCCTTCAGAAATTACAAGTAGAAGTCAAGTTAGAACTAGCAGCCATCGAAGACGATTATATATCCAATGGCCCAGATATTAATTGCCCATTTAAAATCAATATTGCTATTATTCAAAATAGAATATCAATATATTCCCGAGAAAATTATTTAGATTTTTAGTATCATAAAAAATATTTTTTATATTCAAATTTAAAAATAAATACTTACTTATCTTTTTATTAACATTTACCATGAGTGGAAGTCTATCATTTTATGATTATCACCGTGATAACCATTTTATTATTAAAGTAATTATTATTATAGTCATTACTAATATTATAATTATAATTATAATTATAATTATAATTATAATTATCTTTTCATCAACATTTACCATTAATTAATACAAGTCTATCATTCTATGACGACCAACATCGTAACCATTTTATTATTAAAGTTATTATTATTATTATTATTATTAAAACAATCATTCATTTCTCCCATAACTATTATTATCAACATCAACATTATTAAATGCTTACATTGTAGTCATAACTAATATTATAGTTATAATTGTCATTATTACCACCATTATTATTATCTTATTATAAATATTGCAACTTTTCTTATTTTATTTTTGTTATTCAAAAATCATGAATATATATATATATATATATATATATATATATATATATATATCCAAATAATAAAAATTAACTTATTTTTAAAAAAACAAAATTCATAAAAAATGTTTTTTGCAAAACAAATATCTTTATACTAAACAAACTCCCCCTCAAACACAAGTTGGCTTTGAGTATATATTAAATTTTGTTGGAAATTGGAAAGACTAATTTCTTCATTTTTGTTCTTTTTTTTTTATAGGGGGCTAATTTTATTTTATTTTAAGCATTAATTACTTGTCATATTGGTGGGATTTTTTTTCAAAGTAGTAGTCAAGATTTATTTTTTTTAATTTAAATGATGTTTGTATATATTTTTTTAGAGAGGTTTTTCCCAAATAATAAGTTGTTGAAGCATGAGTGCTCGGATCTGTATATGTGTCTGACATCGACACCCTATACCGAGTCTGAGGTCTGAGTAATATACAATTGGTCTAATTCCATGCCATATGACGTTTCGAAAAGGGAGTCGGTGTGGCGTAAAGATATCATTAGAAAAATTGTTGTTCAAAACGTTGCTTTGAATCATTTCAACGTTCCCAAATAATTTATTTTTTCCTACAAGTTATTCATAAAAAATAACTCTGAAATTACAATTCAAAGTTAGAAGTTAATGTTTTACAAGTCATGTAAAATTAACTCTTAATCTGCAAAATCAAGAGATTAATCCATAATTAATCCCATCGAATGACGCTTCCTAAGCAGACTTTTCACATGCAGCAAACAAAACTTTAATTTATTTCGCAATCCAAAATCCTTCATTACTTGTAAGAAATTGGTGGACAAGAAATTATAAATAATAATATTTATCTACCTATATTAAATAACCCTTCATTACTCGGGCAACATAAATATTGAGAAACTATTCGTCTAACACAACAATCATTAAAAAAAAAAAATTAGTTTGTCAAGCGCCACAATCATTGAGAAATGGTTCACATTCAAATTCCAAAAGCACCAACCATTGAGAGAAATAGTTCATGCATCAAATCCTATACAAAAGCATCCTATACAAAAGCAAGCATCCGTTGTGAAAGGGTTAACACCAAACACTTTGAAAAATTCTAATCACCAAAGCAATTTATGAGGAACTTCGAGTCAAGATGATCAACCTACATTCAAGTTCCAAAATAATGTTTCAAACAAATCTTGAAAAATACAAAAATCCAATTAAAAAAAAAAACCAGAACATAGATCTTGATTTGAAAACTAAGAAGTCTAAATGTATGGAAAATACTTACTTTTGCTAAAATTTAATACTATTAATATGGTGGTTAATTATTAATTTGATGGCTAACTATGAATTTTATGGCTAGATAAAATATAAATAATAACATCATAATCTGAACATATGGTCTGTATGAAAGTTGTAGATAATTGTCTCATCTTTCCAACCTAAAACGAATGGGCTTATTTGCACTTTTAGAACTTCAGATATAGGTTAAACAACTAACAGTATTTGGATTGGAGGACAAATTCATATTTCTCTTTTGTTGTTAAGATTTGAACTTAAAAATGACAATGTTGAGTCTTGGGCTTTTCATGAATATTTTAGGTTTACATCTTAGCTTTTTATCAAGTTAAACCACACTTGAGTTGGAGGTTGTTAGATTCAGTTATAACCTAAAAACCAAATGATGTTCCAGTTCAAACATCAATCAGTCCAAGTAGGATTGCATGGTTATGATAGTTTATGGTGATCCTCTTAATCATGTGGCGATACAGCTTTGGGGTATGACACCCCCCTTTACTCGTCTCAGCCCTAAGATTGAAGTTTTTTTTCCTTTAAATGCTCATGTTTCTTTTATTTCTGTTATTTTGTTACTTCTGGTAGATATTCTTTATCTTTTATCTTGTTTTCGTATCATTAAGGCTGTACTGTTGAATCTTCATCTAGTGCTCTGCCTTCTTCCTTATCGAATTCATTTGGATAGTTCTCTGCATATCTGCATTGCTTTTAACTTCCGAACCATAAGTATGATTTCAGCTGCATCAATTATTTTCTTACTCCGATTCTCGCCTACTACCAAATCAATTATTGTTACCTCTAGATGATTTTCTTTGATTTCAGTTTCTTCTAATGTAATGAAGTCTTTGTGACTATGAACTTCTAATATAGATTCAAAAGCCTCTTTGCTTGTTTTATATTCTGGAGTCTGTAATTTTGAGGAATTATATGAGCTTTTGCTTTCTTCTACTTGGACTTCATTTAGATTATCCTTTTGTACATCTGTATTGAGTTCAACCCTAAATCCCGAGTTTTCATGCTCATTTATTTCATCTTTATGCAAACATCTATCTCCCGTTATCTTTGGTGGCGATCGATTTTATGGATCAGTTGGTATTTCCCCTTACACACAATCTTCAATAATCCTAATAATCATTTTAGTCCCACAATCCTTTTTCTTAGAATGAAATGCCATTACCAGTGTCTAATTTTGCTCTTCTAATTTCTCTTCCGGGCCAATTTGACTTGAAGTCCTCTTATATATTTTATAGTTCTTCAAACCTTGAGAATTAGTCATGGATACTAATTTTAGACCGTTCTTGATTTCTTCTTTAGTTTCATCAGGAGTTCCACATTCTTCTTGTAGTACCTTCTTTGGACTCTGATTTTGTATATCTTTATTGGATTGAAACTTTAATTGGGAGATGTCACGTTCCCTATAATCATCATTTTGCAAGGACACATCTTTTGTTTTTCTCAAATAATCTTCCAGCAACTCCACATCCTTTATTTTTCTTCCTTTCTTTCAATTGTTGTTGAAATTCCTTGCTCTTCTTTTATATGACTTCTGGAGAGTTCTAGTCAATAACAACTTCATTCATTGTTGCTTCAACACCTAGAGATTCAACTATTTCTGAGGATTTCTCATTTTCCTCTTTTAATTTTGCTTATTATTAACTCTTCAATACCATGATCTTTGGATTCATAAATTACATCTGAAGCTTTTTCATTTTCCTGGCATCATCTGCATCTATGTTTTCTTTGGCTACTTGCTCCCTCGTTATGTTTTCACGATCATTAATTGGAATTTGAGATGTCAAGTTTAAGTAGGGTATTTAAGTCCCATGTTATCTTTCATTTCTTTTTTCCTTGTTGAACATGTTTTTGCTTCAATTTTAAGAGAAACACTATCATTTGAAGTAATATTAGAAACCTTATAACAACTTTTCATCCAATTAAGCTTCCTCCAAGCTGGTTTTTGTTATCTTTACAAAAATTGTTGCCTTGATCATGTCACAATAACTATGTTCCTCCTTGAGAGTCTTTATCATTTCATCTGACTCTTTAGCTGTTATAGTGGTTGAGAGAACTACATGTGTCTTATCATCTTCATCATTTATTGCTTTTACAAGCGACATATCCTCCATGATTGATACCTCTTGAAAGTTTGAGCTCATAATTGTTGTTTGTTCATTAGACTCTGTTGCTTCATGACATTCCCCAAGTATAAGGTTGGATTCTTTTACCTGATGCTAATAAATAAATAAAATGTATGAGGATATGATTTGATTTAGAAAGATGACATGATTTGAGATAAGTTGTTTTAGAAAATTCGATCTAAGAGAAATTTGAGGATGTGTTGTTTGATTTTGAGAGATATGAATTAAGAAAAGTTTCGCAAGAGTTATTTGTTTTATTGGATATATCAGAGTGTGCAACAGAAGCATGGTGATATTTATTAATTTTTAAAGTGGAATTTAAATGATAGTTTAAGAAATGAAATTTTTGAGATAAGTTATGAATAAATTGTTCGATCATGGTGGAAAGACTTTTATTCTTAAATTTAAAATTCGAGGACGAATTTTGTTTAACGGGGGAAGTGTTGTAAGACCCAGACTTTTGGCCCAAACCTAAGCCCAAGTCAGCCCAAACCCAACCTAAGTTAACCTAGGTATTTAAGGAAGAGTTGCAAGAGAATTTCTTTCCTCTCTTCTAATTCCTGTAGCCGCCGTGACCCTCCCCTCCTCAAACCTAAGATTTTAGTTTTTGATCTTGAGTTTTTGGTTCAAGAAAGGTGGAAGTAGTAAGTAAGTGGTTCTCTTTCATATTACTTTCAATTATAGTTTGTTTATGGAATGATTAAAGAATAGATTAGGGTTTATAAGGATTGGAGGTTTATATTGTTAAGATTGATTTATGATTATTAATGGTTTAATGTTAGGTGATTAATTAGTATGTTGTTAGAAATAAAGATTTCTGAGTTGATTTGTTTAAATTAATTTTTATGGGTTAAGAAATTCATTTTTACCTTGCTGTAAAATCTGGACAGAATGGTCTTGAGGTTGAAGATGACCAAATTTTATTTTGGTCCTTGATTTGTGAAAGTTTCAGTTTAGTCCCTAAACTTTGGAAAAATTACAATTGACCCCTAAATGTATTTTGAGATTCTGGACAGTGTTATTATGAGGTTAAGGATGATGAATCTCAGTTTGATAATTGATTTGGAATATTTTCAGTTTGGTCCCTAAATTTTAGGAATTTACATTTTAGTCCCTAAACTTTATAAAAATTACAGTTCGGTCCCTGGTTTGTTCTAGACAGAATTAAGGATGGTTTATGGGTGAAATTTCAGTATGGTTATGTATTTACAGTTTGGTCCAGTTTTGGTAAAATTACGTTTTTGTCCCTGTTTTGGATAATTGTCGTTTTAGCCCCTAAACCTAGGAGACTAAACCTGGTTTTCTTTTATGCATTGGAATCTTTTATTTGTGTTGCTTTGAGTTGCTTTTGAGTATATTTTGCATATTTATTGTAGGTTCTCCTAACGATCCTCAATAAGTTTTTCGGGTCTTTCATCTGATATTCCTTTTAATCTATATTCTTCCGGGTGAGTGGGATAATCTTTAATATGCATATAATATAAATAAATATGTATGTTGATTATACGATGAGTACAACTAGTAAATTTCTTGAATATTTATATATATTGCTTTATTTTCCGAGTACTCATTTATTCTTGAATTTGCAATCGCAATCTATCAAACTAAATTCTATTTGATATGATATATATTTCTTTGATGATTCTATGAATATCTATTATTCCTTGATATGGGACTTGTTAGCAACTCCATGCTAATGAAGAGTAGTTAGCCTATGTGCACATAGTATTCTGTATACCTAGCTGGTGAGAGAGGCATCAGCCTGTGGCGACTGATCATCCCATAGTGGTCACCTTCGGGTGTCATCTGATCTCTGACATGTATTCCGCTACGTTATGATAATATGTTTAGTATATATATGTATATCATGATAAATCATCTTGCAAACTATTAATATTATAAATATCTAAAATGTATATTAAATATTATTCCCTCACTGAGTTGGTTGAACTCACCCCTCATTCTTAATATTATTTCATGTTCTTAGTTTCTGATAGCAGGTGAACTCTGTTGAGTTGGTCAGTATGCCTTGCTTGTTTTGCGAGGCTTTCCTTTTAATTTTGATTCGATGTTTTAGACGCTCCACTATTACCTTGTTTTAATTAAGTTTGGATTTTGACAATGTAATGAGTATTATGGATTATTGTTTTTGTTTTAATTACTGATGAGGAGTTTTAAACTATCTTTTGGTTTCATCAATTTTGAATAATACAATATTTCTGAAGATTATGAAATGCTGCATATTTTTGAATAAATTGTTCTTTTGATATGTCCGTTTTGAGGCTTAGCGTAGGTGGGGTGTCCTTTTGACACCGCTCCTGCGTTGCTAGTCACGGACCCAGGATTCGGGTCGTGACAGATACTATGACAAACTTTTGTACTGTATGATCATACCAAGTAGATCAATCTATATATATAATGTAGTAAAAAATAATATAAATTGTCATATAAGTACATAATTGTATTGTTTCTTTAAGTAGGGTATTAACGTTTCAAAGAATTTTAATGTATAGATATTGATGTAAAATTTATTGGATTGATTGAATGGCCTGAGGCCATTACTTGGATATAATTTGTTACGGGTAGGATTCATAATCTTCAATGATTGTTATATAGGTTATTAAAAGAAGAGAAATAAAAAATTTAGTGACTTGGACAGAAGGAACTCTATCGAAATTTCATTAGGAATCTAATGTGACAATTTTAATGGAAAGGTTTCAATATTTATATGAATGGTGTTACTGGGAGTAGATATGCAAGTTATAAAAAAATTACCTTATTTACATGATTTCAAGGCTTAAAATATCATTAGAACGTTGAGAATTTTACGAGGCGTTATACACAAACTATATTATACTTCCAAAATATTTCAATTTCTCCATCAAGAATTAAACCTCCCCTTCTCTATTTTGATTTGTTATGCCACTTTCGCACGTGATAGCGACGATGTATGGCTGAGCTCGCTGAAAAATATGGGTGTGTGTCTCCATAAGAGGCGTGTTATTGGGAAGGAAATTTTTTTGAGTTTAATCATAAAATTATGATTAACGTTCAGGAGCTACCACTTAGTATTATGATTACTAGGAATCTATGGTCTGCAAGAGTCTGAGTAATGGACTGATTGTGCAAAGGAAATATGCATCACCCACAGTGCACCCTACTTAAAGTAAGTTGCATTGTTATTTGATTGTTTTTTTTTCAAGTCAAGTTTCTATTCATTGATCTTGTCCAAGGTCTAAGGTAGATCTCCTTTCATGAGAGAGTCTCTACCTCATCGGGTTTAATCCTAACAATTCTAAAGTTTAAATTTTAGCATCGTATTTATTTTACACTTTGTATCTTTAATACCCGATAGTGTACTTTATTGTGTAGTTTTACACCCCCCAAGTATTAAAAGTCTACTTCTGAACCCTAATATAAAATGAACAAAATGATTGGTGAAGGATTTTTGACATTTTAGCTAAATCCTAACGGATAATCATAAACTGCAAATCATATCTATTTTTGGATTTTTTAAAACATGAGAAAGATGCAATTTTTTTCTTTTTTTAATGAAAATATGCTTGGAAAACTTTTTAAGATTTGGTCGTATGCATGAAAAAAATATATTTTGTTTTTTGAAAGGGGAAATTAATTTAAAAGTGTTGAGATTTTTTTTTGAAAATTTTCGGAGATAACTGAGTATTTTAATATCGAATCTATATCTTACAGTGTAAAAATATAACCCAATATTAAACAAAATTGATAGAATAACACTCGAGAAAATCAGAATTATTTTGAAATTCCCTTTTGGGATTTTTTTGTTTCTTTAATATATAATATTATAATATATTATTATATGATCATAATTAAATATATTATAAAATATATGGGTTGGGCTGACTAGCGGTCCAACAGATCTAAGCTTCTCCTTTTCTTTTTCTTTTTTTTTTGGGTTGAACCCGGCCTAGCCACTTGAGGTGGGCTAGAACGGGTCCAGCCCAGGCTTGGGGGTAATTATTCCCCTTAGTGCCCTGCATGCATAAAAAATTATCGTTCTACATGCAGGAAAATAAAGGGAAGGGGGGAGGTGAACTAGAGGAAAAAAAGACAGATGGGTTACCTGGCGTAAGAAGTTGCTGGTGACCTGGTAGCGGAGCTGGTGGAGAGAACGGTGGGTGGAGACGCCAACATCAGTTGAAGGAGAAGGGAGAAGGAGAGAAAAGAGAAGAGGGAACTTGCGGTAGAGGAGCTGCTGGCGCTGTGGAGGAAGAAGGAGAAACAGTCAATGGAGAGGAGGAAAGTGTGACGATGCTAATGAAGGGAAAGGTTGGTGGCGGCTAAAGGCCATTATGGAGAGAGAAAAAGGAAAGAAAGTTCATAGTGGCAGAAAGGAAATGAAGGGGAAAGGTTGACTTTCTCTCAACTTTGGACTTCAAAATCCCCCCCTTAGAACATGAAATCCTCATCTATTTATAGGGGTTGGAAGAGGAACGTTTGGTCTCCACTAATGCCAAATCTTGACCCTTGGTTCGACCCAAAAAGATCCCAACTGTTGGCTCAAAATAGTCATTATGGGCTATCAGGTTTGTTGCAGGAAAAAGGCTGGTCGGGTTGGCCACTTTGAAGCAGTGCCACCGCCTCTGTGGTGTTAGTCAGCCAGAACTGACCACACTTGAGTGGAGTCAGATGTCAAATGATCATTTTAGCGTAAGTTTTGTCCAATTTGATGAAGAAACGAAGCATCAAATGCCTTGAGAAGTAGGCCACTCAACTAGCTTTTCTGAAGAAGAAGATGAACAATCGCAACAAAACGGCTTCGTTTTAGCCAATTGTGCTTTAGTCCTTTGATTTATGATTTATTCCTAATTGCACCCCTGATTGGCTTAAAACTTTCAACTTTGTGCAATTGTACCTCTGACAAACTTCAATTTAAGCTTTGGACTTCAATGCCTTTTTTATCTTGGTTATTGGTTTTGGATTTATGCAATTTTATCCTTAATTGACCATCAAACTTTTAAATTTCTTCAATTTCACTCCTAATTTCAGCCATTTGGGTTCTCAGAGTTCGACATCTTTTGCAAAATGGTCATTGGGATGAGTTTTATTCCTAGACTTAATAGGCAACAAGATTATTTTAAAGAATAAATGTGATAATAAAGACAAAAAAATGTTTGACAAAGAAGGATATCAAAGGGATTTATGACAAGGCTATGTAAGAATGAAATTTGGGATGCCATGTCATCAAGAAATAAGAACTACAATAGTAGAAAGAAATCTTAGGGCAAATAAAGCCGCTATATGAGATAAAAAGTAAAAAAAAAAAATCATGATGGAAAAGCACAAGAAGTCTCAAAACCAGGTCGCTTACTCAGAAACCAAAATCAAGCAAATAATTGAGCCTAATATCATGATGATTAGAAGTGAGAATCGAGACAATAGCCTAAGATGACAAGAGAAAGTTGGTATATTTCATGGAAGACTGTTTTTATTTATTTATTTTAAGGGTAGTCATCTCTAGATGAGATTGTTATTTTATTTTTAGAATAGTTGTCTCTTGATGAGACTGTTTAATTTGTTTTAAAGGTAGTTATCTTTCGTCAGAGCTTTTTTTTTCTTTTCATTTTAAGGGTAGTTATCTTTTATGAGACTATTTATTTTGTTTTGAAGGTAGTCATCTCTTAATAACACTATTTATTTATTTAGTTTATTTTAAGGGTAATCATCTCTTAATGAGACTGTGTAGTTGTTTTTTTTTGTTTGAGTTACGGGTAATCGCCTCTCAATAAGGTTGTTTCTTTTAATGTTGAGCAAAACTCGCTTTCTTTTCAATACAAAATTATTATACAAAGTTAAAGAAAAATAAAATCTTCAATGTTTTTGTGTTGTAAGTATTGTAAAGAATGAGCAAATATTATAACTCATTTTTTATCACCTAATTTTTAAAAGATGTTTTCAAAAATAAAAATAATGAGTGAAATGATAAGCAAACAAGGAAAGTGGGTGAGATAAGAAGATAAGAAAATAGAGGGATAAGGAGGGATAAGGAGATAGGAAGATAAAAAGATTAGAAGTTAGGGATAGGAGGAGATAAGAAGGGATAAAAATATAAATAGAGAAGAGAATGAGTTATAAATAGACCATACAATTGAAGAAAAGAAATCAGAGAAAACCAAAGAGAAAATGAAGCAAAAAAAAAAAAAAACAAGCACTCCTAAAAAAAATAAAAAAGAAGGAAAAACAAAAGAAAACAAGCCTATCTCTTTAGCAAAAAATACAACAATTTTTTTTCCCTTCCTTTATCCCTGCAAGAATCCACTAACATAACTCATATAAACACATTGTAACCAACCTTCTACCATCATAGCTTCAGTCAACCACCCTTCTAATCAAAATCAGCTCACCATCAAAACGCCACCCAAACCACCATGAACTAGACCAAAAACAACCTCTCACCACCACTATTACACACCATTTCTTATAATATTATACTTACCAACCCGATCACTATAAAATGAAGCTACCACTTATGAATCATCGTAGCATAGCCATTCTCTCTAACTGATTATCCACACTCGAAATCTGAAAAACCCAAAAATCCCAACAAACATGTAACACTCCTTCCACTACAACACCGAATCCTTTTCCGACCTGAAATCTCAGTCGCAAATCAGATCCATTCTCACACTTCTAATCACCTAGAAAGACTGAGTTATTTTTGCTAGTTTTCTAAGTTTTGTGACAGCACGTGATGCACATGCGCCACACTCTAGACAAGCAGTCCACCAGCAATACCCAATCTAATTTTATCAACTTTTGGTCAACTCTAACAAGTCTTAAAGTTGTTTTTGAACCCCAAATAATTTTTTTCTTATTTTGGATAATTTTTAATATATTATCATTTTTTATATTATGATGAATATTCAAAGTATTTGGGTCTACATCGACCTTGGAGGTATGTAGCCATCAAGAATTTATTTTTTTGACGTATAATAAGGTTAGAATTAATACCCCACAATGGGAGAGAGGGTATTAATTGAAATTTAAATAAAAAATTAATGCAAAGTAAAAAATACATTAAAATAAAGAGGGTCCTTGTATAGGAGTAGTTGTGGCTAAATATTGTATTTAACAAGCACAAGCTTATCATCAAATGTCTCTTCTAATAAAGACTGTCTGGCTGTGAAACTTTTCCAATATATGTTTTTTATTTGCATTCACACCTTTTGGAATGAGTCACCAAACCAAGTTTTTTTTAGGTGAAGGAAGTATGATTGTTTATCAATAGTTAAACCTGATTGGGAGATGTTTCAACTTATATTCCTATTAATGTAATATCCATTACAGGTAAGAACTTTAAAAAATAAAATAGCAAGTACGAAAATGAGTAATAACCCTTAATAAAGATTGTGTCACAACTCTATAATTAATTCATATATCAGGTGGTCTTGAAAGTCTAGTTGTTAGGTCTAGCTTTGAGTGACTGATCTATAAGGGCTTTAAGATAAAAGAGAAGGGGTGAAGTTATAGGTTATGTTTGTAAGCCATATTTCTAAATTGTTGATCCTAAGTTCCCATGATTGCCTTCCTTTTCCTGCTGATTCTAAGAGATGGAAGGGGCTCAATTCAAGCTACTCATTCAATCTGACTCGACATTTCACCAAGGAGCCTCAAAACTATGAATCATAAAGCTGTAATGAAATATACAATCAACCAACATTTATTAAATTTGACAAAGATTCAAAAGAAACTCCAAATATTTGATGTCTTTCTCTTTGAATGAGATCTCAATTCAAAAGATGGTTTCATTAAATATCTAATAACTAGAGTCCTTTTTTTCAATCCAGTCTTCCACCACTATGAAACCTAGTTAGATTCAAGCATGATACACTTTTTAGTTATTGGAAGAACTCAAGTACTCTCTTTCAGATCGAGTAAGAGACCTTTTTCTTTTTAGAAGATACATGAGTGAAACAATCAACATATTGATATAGGAAGACCCATATGATTCTTTCAATATGTCATTTATAGGTCCAATGAAATTCATAGGATTAGGAAGAAGCCTTGAAAAATAGATATTTTCTTTCAACCATCTTTTAATTGTGAATATGATATAAAAGGACTATTACTATAAATATAATTGATTAGTCAAAGAGATATTTAATAACTAAAATAAATATCTCAGTTTTTTGAGATCTTCTGTTCTTCAAATGGAAGGAACAAAGATGAAATTAGATTGGTTCTCTAAATGTCTTTCTAGATATTTTTGTTATTCACGAAAGATGTGAAGAAGATGAATAAGCATATGCTTTTGAAAGAAATTAAAGAATTTATTGAGAGTCCTACAAGGTTCATTAATTTCTTTCCTCTAACAAATGGTCAAAACTTCATCTTAGTTTGAATCTTACTAAGAGATTCACTAGATATAATAAATTATTGAAGAAATAGCAAGATGTTTCTTTAGTCCCTTCCAAATGATCGAAAAAAAGAAAGAAATAATCAATATATTTAAAGTAATTACATATTTACAAAATACCATCTTAATTCATCCCATTCATCAAATTAGGGATGTGATATGGTTTTGAAGGATGAACTGGATGTGGAGAGTTCCAATAATATTTCTTTCTTGAATATTTTTATTTATTTATTTCATATATATATATATATATTTCATAATCAAAACAGGGGATACATGTTCCACCATGATTCTAAATTAGAAGAGAGAATAACAAATAACAAATCTATTTCTTCTACTAATAACCTAGCCAAATCTTGTATATCATAAGATTTGAGACTCTTTTCAAATCTTATTTCATCTTGACCAAGGATTTCCTAGTCATACTATTTGAAAATAGATAAAATATTTTCTCTTCACCTAAGCTGATGAATCATTTCTTGATCACTAAAATATCTTCATATAGTTCATGCTACACCTAATGTCTACTCTTTTGTTATCTCGATTAAGGTAATATGTAACAGTATCAAAACATAATATTTTCTATATTAGATGAGTTAGTGATATGAAGTTTAAGGATCACTTATGTAATCTTCACATGAGTCTTTCCATAGACATAGATAATCTCTCCATATGGAATTTTCATGTGGGTAGGTTCAGTGTACATGTCTTATGACAAGCACTTGCATATTAATTCTAGGTATCCCTTATACATCAGCTCATGAGAATAACTGTTTCTTTTGATAAAGGAAAGAACATAATATGTATTGGTCTCTACGGGTCTAATGAATGTCGAGTATTTAAGAGAGTATCGACCAAGAACATTTTAGGAACAATGTTTTGATGCAATAGGAATCCTATAATTATAAGAACTTTATAATTTCTTTTGTAAAGAATTTTTGTCGCATGAACTTTATCTTTACTGTAGATTCATTAATCTAATATTACATGAATATAATAATATCATGTGTAACCAATCAATTGACTACAAGGTATATTAAACTACCACACTGATGAAAGGAAATGGCGTTGAGCATAAGTGGTATCGATGACCCTTTTGCAGCGTAGAAATGGCTACAAGGCATATTAACCAATTATATAATGTTTTGAGCAACGTTTGTTGATTTGTGGGATCGATGGTCCTTTTACAGTGTAGAAATAGCGTTGAGCGTAAATGGTATTTATAGCTGAACATGAAGGTTTATCTTAGACTTCCTAGTCAAAAAAAGAACTTTTCATGTTCTAAAAGGAAAGATAGGTGGTCACAATTAATCCTAACATTTAGCAATTAATCCTAATATTACAATAATATTTCAGCATATTATATAGTTAAGTTAAAGTATGTTTTGGATTGATTTTTTGCAATGCATACCTTTATGCTAACAAACATAATTGTCAATTTAACCATTTCATTGGGTGGAAATTTTACCAAAAATTTTCAGAGATCTTGTGTTATATATGGTTAAAATTGCAAGTCAGTCGGACAGCTAAAAAGCCTTGTAATAAGGCTCAAAAGCTATTATGGGCGATTTATATTTATTTTTTATATGATTTAGAATTTTTTTTCCTAATTGATTTAAAACTTTTTTATTATTTTTTAAAAATTGTTTAGGATATTTTGTACCTATTATAAATAAAATTATTTAATTTGTATTTAAGTTTTTTTACGGACTTTCATTTTAGAATAATATTTGTAAGTGAGGAAAACTCAAAACTTTTTGGTTCTTGAAAGAATTTATATTGAATTATTGAATAATAACTATTTTTGTGGAGTTTTCCTTATGTTTTTTTTTTATTTGCTAATTATTGGGTGAGGATTTAAATTCTAATAATTAAAAGTAATCGTTGTGCCACGCGAGAATTAAATAGGTTTTTCCTTTTAAACTTCCATCCAAGAAACCAAAACCATAATATTTTATTATTAAGAAAAACCTTTTCTCTTCAATACAATACCCAACACTAGTGATCAAATTATCAGAACCCCCGCTAGGAGATAATTATTACAAAGCAGAATCCAACACCTTCAAGTGAAGTACAAGAAAGACTTAAGAAACCATCTTGACATGTACACATATAGTACTTGCTTGTTCTTCTGCAGCCTTTAATTATTACAAGGTATAGGAATTTTCAGGTTCAGGCATCAGGATTTGCCAAGAAGTAAGCCTCGACAGCCTTGAACAGTCCTTCGGTCTTCTTGCCATCCTTCTTGATTTGATCCTCCTTGATCTCAGCACCATCCTTTATATAGTACTTGCTTGT
>Ga0325414_1004348_pt1 | contig 14806 bp, 13 predicted proteins | sample PopdelMetagenome_8_FD_206183 | JGI IMG/M metagenome (GOLD analysis project Ga0325414, IMG submission 206183) | Populus deltoides microbial communities from Bellville, Georgia, United States - Leaf-PdKOR-R3 | ecosystem: Host-associated > Plants > Phyllosphere > Phylloplane/Leaf | place: USA...
AAATTTATTTCCTGTCGTAACATGAAATTATAATTGAGTGATTTCCTAGAAGGGTATTTTGGTTACTTCCCATTTGCCCTTCCATTCTCTAAGCCGACTTCCCTTCTCTTTAACTATAGTTTTATTTTAAGGCTTCTCTCTTTGATTTTTTTTTTTTTTTTAAAACCATAACTTTATCAGCCTTCTATTTGTTTTTCTTTTCTAAAGGAAGGAATTAATAAAGTGATGAAGGTGGTGTTTTAAAGGAAGAGAAAGTATGGTGGTCTTTTAGAGTCGGCCATGAAACTACAAATGTATTTTTTTCTAGCAGTAAGTGTTTGGTAACTTCTTTCAAGCTTGTTTTTATTTTTTTATTTTTGGTTTTGTTGTGCGTAGTATGTGTGGAGATTATATGTGCGTTTCATTATGTGATTGAAGATTTTGATTTCTTTTTAAAAGGGAAGTGTATTGATTTCTTTGTTTTTGTAGTGGTTCATATGAATGACCTTAATGGATTGTATTTTTTTTCATGTAAAACAAAGATAGGATCTTCAGGGGGGGTATTGAGTTCTCTTTATTGATTCTAGTGATTTTGCTATATTTTTTAATATATAGGTTTTGGTGACTTTGGTTTATTTTCAAAAGGGAGGTATATTAAGTTTTTTTATGCTTGTTGTATTGGTTTTGGTATTGATCTTGATGAATTTTATTTCCTTTAGATGCTTCAAATGTATGACGTGTACGTGTGTAGCATTGTGGCGATTGTACTATTAATTTGGGATATTTAGTTGTGGGTGGAAAGAATAAGACATTCTTATTATTTATAAAAAAAAAAAGCTTTTGATTCACCACTTAGTGTTTTAGTTACATGAACCCTAATTGGTCTATAGAGTCTGGATTAGGAGACTTGTTGTGTGTAAGAAGAACAATATCACCACTAGTACACCCTATATATCAAGGTAAACTACATCGTTTATTTGTCTGATTACTAAAACACTATAATATTTTTCAAATTATTGGTCTGTCTATTGGTCAAAGCAAGTTCACCCTAATAGAGTGTATCATGGCTTTATAGGTCAACCCTGACCATTCTAAAGCCTAAACATATTTTTTGTGTTTTTGTTTCTTTTGATATTTCAGAATAATCCTTGATATTAAAATAAACATATTGATGTTTTTATGTTTTTGAAATGTAGGCCAAGTTCTCATGAATTTAATAAACTTGTTATTAAATTCAAAAATACATGCAAATATTATAAAAAAAAACTATTTTTCTTGAATTTTTGTTATTAACAAAATGTTATATAATGCCATGTATTTTTTTTAAAAAAAAACTATTTATGCAAATATGATTTTTATTTGAAAGACTTGATCATATGCAATTTAAAAATATTTAAATGTAATTTGTTTTTTTGAAAAAAAATATTTTTGTCTTTTTTGCAAAAGAAAACATGTTTATTTAATATTAGAAAAACACCTCGCGTTTAGGTTATAATCTCAAATATTAAATAATAAAGATAAAAATAAGAGAGACATAAAAAAATATTACAAATAAATCTCTAAAGGCATAAAATCAAATTAGTTTAAGGGTTTTCGTTTGGCAAACATTAAAAGAAAAAAGAAACAACGCTGAAAAAAATCAGGGCAAACATGCCCTTAGCAAAAACTCAAAAGCTTATGAATCATTTTTAGGTTACATTTGACAAACACACCTTAAAAATAAAAACATTGCATTTTTTCTCTTGAAAATTTTTTGGCAACCGAACTCGCCCTTAAAAATCTAACGACTTAACCCACACACGTGGGCTGGGCTTCCAAGACCAAGCCTAAAACCCTAATACATGACCCATAAATAAAATAAAAAAAGAAGATCAAATGAAGTTTTTGCTTGAATTTATCCAAGAATATAAAGAACATTCATGCTAACCTAGACATTGAATTGATGCTACAAACGAGATTTCATCAAATCATGGACTTAGAAAGATGCAACGTGAAAGATTAAAGCATAATGATTTATCAATGTGGAAAAAACATGTTATAAGTTTCAAGAATCAAATATGATAGTCTTTAACCCTAAACCCAACATTCAAATAAGTTAAAGATCGATTGATCTAATGTAAGCCTTATATGGAAAAGATAAGTGCACAGAATGATTGATTTTATAGTATATACCTTTCGAACACATTGTTGCTTTCTTTTCTGGAGTTTATTGATTCTTTCACCTCTATTTCCAGCTCCTATGGTCCTTGATTTTGTGTCTTTTTCAAGCACGATTTCTTTGCATTTTTCTTTTAATAACTCATGAACTTCTTTTAATTTTCTTTTTTTCGTTCCTTTTTATTTTCTCTGTAAGATTTTTTATTTTTTCTCTGACCCCTCTCCCCATTCTACTCAAAAGCACCTGCCCTTTTATAAGCCAATCAAAATAGAAAGTTACCAAACCATGGCGGTTTTGCCAAGAGGTTTATTGGAGATTCTTATTCTTTCTCTTCAAAAACCCTCCTTCTGAAAGTGATGGTGCCTAGTCTCTTTTTTTGTCTTCTTTCATAGGTGAATGTGTTCTTCTTTTATAACATATGGGGTTGGGTATTTTGTCATGATCATTTTGAAGATTAGGAAATAAACATACCATTTGTGGACTTTAACCTTGTAAAAGGGATGTATATCTACCATTAGGAAGAAAATGTACTTGATTTGGATGTCTAGAACTTCACATTCATTAATTAGAAGGTTAGCCCTCAATCATCTTTAATTTGCTCATGCAGGGGAGGCGAACTAGGAACAAAATATTATTAAGTTCATCATGCCAATTAAGGTACAAATGTTTTACGAGTATAATTGATCCTTGAAAAGGAAGTGTTTCTCAATTGATTAGTACTTATTAGAACTTTTGATAAGGTTAAAGATGTCATGTTCATTCTTCTAAAAGTGTCTTCTCGATTAGCCTTTTTACCAAAGAAGAAGAATAAACAACAACTAAACGACATAGCATTCATTCTCTCTATTAAAGTTTAAGTGACGTGTTATTTGTCTAAACCCTAAAATTAGTGTTTTTTTAAATAGGATTTTGGGAAATTACAATCTAGTCCCTTTTCTTCTAATTTTAGTGTATGTATCCTTAATTGACCCAAAAACTTCTCAATCTTTTCAATTGAATCCCAGAAAACATTGATTGACATCCTTTAATTCATGCATCTTTTGCTAATTAGTTCTTGGTCTCTAGATTATGCAATTTGACCCCTATTTCACATCAAACTTTCAATTTATCTCAAATTGACCATTGGTTTGATCAATTTTAGTCCTTTGGTCCTTGGTTTTAAAGTTTCATAAATAAATCCTCAATTAACCTTTAAACTTTAAATTTCTTTCAATCAATCCCTTGATTACACCAATGTGGCCCTTCAAAGTTTTAATTAGGTCTATTTTCTTTCAATTATTGCAAATTGATATGAATTAGGCCTTCAAACTTAATTTTTCTTCAATTGAGTCTTTAATTTAATTAAAAAAACCCATTAAAAATATAATTAAGTCCTTAAACTTAATTAATTCTTCCAATTTTGACTAAATTAACTTTTAAACTTAATTTTTGCTTTAATTAAATACTTAATTAAGTCAATTAAACTCATTAGAAATTTAATTAGGTCCTTAAATTTAATTAATTCCTTTAATTTGGGTCAACTTAGATTTCAACCATAAACTTTGTTTCAAATTAAATCTTTTTTAAGTCCATGTTGTCAAAATATCTCAATCTGATTAATTATTCTTCTGGCATTTTTACCTATCACAACTCAAAAGCTTATATCCTTATATATTGAAAATATTTATGAATTTTTTATTGCACTTCTCATTAGTTATCTTATTGTATTACTTAATAAATATGCATAATTTATTAAAATACAACACACTCGCTGTATGGAATTTCTATAGAATGATTCTTGAAGTGATCATCAGGTTAAGACCTTTTTTAGATATGCCTATAACATATAATTAAAGTAACTTATAAGTTATTTGTTTTCATGTATGCATATCATCTAAGCCTCTATTACCTCTAAGAAATTAACACAAAGTAACCATTGATTCTTGCGTGTGGTCATAACTATAAAACCTTAATAAACTATAGGAATAATCACTTACTTATAACTCATTTACAATAAGTTTACGTCCATAATAACTTACAATTTTTTTCAATTAATACTTGAAAAAATATTTCTTCATTATCATATTACCCATAATAAATTGTATATTGATTTGTGTAATCATTCATTGTAAGTATTCTTACCACAATTTCCACCCTCCAATTTCATTAGTTTATTTTGTCATCTTTCGAGATTATCCATAATTCATTAATAATACTTTCCAATTATAATGTTTTCATACCATTTTATCTTACTAGCATATTTAATTCATTCTATTTCTTCATTTTGTAACACATTTATTTGTACCTGATTAGTACTTAAAAGTGCATTCTCATTAAGGCTTTATATCATCATATTGCACTAAAGTATCGTTAAATTCCCTAACTAAAGCATGTTTTATAATAACAAGTCTGATAATATAATATATCTTTAATTTATGGTAAATGCTTGTTTTGAATGCAGGTATATCTCACAATTCAAATGATTGATTAATGTGATTAACCATTGAAAGTTAAGAGACAAAAAGAGGGTTAGGCTAAGAGAAGAGATGCTGGTTCAATTCCAAACTGGAACGCCATTCGGTTATTGGATCATAACTGGATTTTTAGAACTTGGATTTAGGTCTACTTTATATGGATGGAAAGCTAAGACATAGACCTAAAACTTTTATGAAGAGTCTAAGACTCAATTCTGCCGTTTTCAAGTTCAAATCTTAGCAACAGAGAAGTCAAAACCTGTCCTGCAGCTCAAACACTGTTCGGTTTTCAGCTCATATCTTGAGTTCTAGAAGTCCAAATGAGCTCTGGTTTTTTTTTTATTGGAAAGCTAAGCCAATTGCCCACAGATTTCATGGAACAAAGGGCTTAAATTATGATGTTAGCAATGATGTTTTGGCCAGCCAACAATGTCAATAACCAGCAGCCAACAATGTCAAAAACCAGCCACTAAATCAATGGTTGGCCACCAACCAAATAGTTTGTCAACCAATCAATAGTTTCAAATTTTAGCCTATAAAAGGAGGCATTTGCCATGTATTTAATCATATTATTTTTCAGATCAAAATCATGTTCTTGCTTTCTCTCTTTATATCTTTGTAATGTTCAAGTTTTCTTTCATGCTATATTAATCTCTTGTTTATGCTTTTTCATTTCCTTTCCTATACTTAGTTAATTTATATCATAATCATGTTCTTATCTTGTTTATTTATGTTCTTCTTCTTCATTATGTTTAGCTAAGTTAGTTATGTTAAGGTGAAAAGGTTTTACTAATGGTGTTAGAATAAGTATAATATAAACTCAACATGAACTTTAATGTTTATATGCAAGAAAAATTGTTATTAGCATGTCTTATCTTTTTATCTTACTAATTCTTAATACCTTGCTTGTTAAATGGTTAGTCTAGATTTGTGTTGTATAACACTTGGTACATCAAATGCTTGATCCTACATAGTTTTCGGCCGACATCGTTGTTATGATAGGAACTTGATTTGTTGTTAACATAAGCTAGCAACATGAATGCTTGATGATAATTATAAGTATGGTGTTACTTAGATAAGATGATTAATATAATCATGTTAATAATTTATAATGAGCTAATAACGATAAATCATCCGATTGGAACCTCCTTTGTGTGTGGTTTTCAATTGAGTAATAAAAAAAGTTTATATTATATTTATTTCAAAATACCATTAGTGGATCCTCTAACCTTGACATCTGTTTTATTATTGTTTAATTCTTACATCAATATCACTTCCCAAAACTCTCTTCAACTCCTTTTCTATTATTATTCTCTTCAAATCTTTCTCTTTATTTGTAATTTATACAATTCACCTCTCTGTGGTTCGACCCCGGTCTTACCGGGTTATTTATTACTTCGACACTCCTGCACTTGGGATAAGACATCAACTCTTTGATCGTGTTAGTACCACAATTTATTCTATTAATTTATTAATTTCTCATTTCAATAAAATTTCAACAAAGTTTCCTTTTAATTTTCCATCATTTCGACATCTTCATTTCCTATTTTCCTGCATAATAACAATTCATTTCTTTTATCACATCCCAATTGTGAAACACACTTTTTGATTGATTTCATCAATAATTAATAGGAACCTAATTTTTTTTATCACAATTTCAGTAGAGTTTCCTCTAGAAAAGAACGTTCCAAGTTATCGACAATTTCTTGTTTCACAAGCAACATTCTCAAACCAATGTTATGTTATCATTTCCTTGATCCAATATCTCCTAGATCATTTCCACATCAATACATTTCCAGCAAACTAATTATATCACAATATGTTCATAAGAATGTATTATTGTATTACAATTCTACATTTATGACAAAAAAAGTTAATATATTAAATATTTAGTTTACATACCTTTACAATAAGACTTTAGCATTCCTGTTTACATTCTTATTATAAAATATTCACACATATGTCTTCTAAGTCCAAAAGAAACCTAATATTATTTATTATGTTACATGACCAAAATACAAAGTGTTTTACTCTTGAAGCTAATATAAGAAACCCCAAAATAAGACAACAAATAATATAAAACAAACCAAATAAATAAAATAATTCCAACTAAAGGGAATTAAAGCAATATATTCACTTCTATACTTGATAATTTTTATATCAACAACTCAATGCCGATATTAATTGTCAAAGTGATATCATTAATCATCTCCCCTCAATATGGTTAGTAAAAAAAAAATATACCAATACTATATCATTTGGTATCATTAGCCACCAATCTATTGATAAACTAATCAATAAATATTGATGTCAACATGCTTGTGTTAACATCATTAGCCTTTCCTACTCTTTCAAATATTATTAATCACTAATGTCAATGTTAATATCCTCATGGTGACATCATTAGTCTTTCTTATTTTTCGAGAATGACTAATCACTAAAAATGATATCAATAACCTTGTAATGGCATCATTAGTCTTCCTTATTATCCGAGAATGACTAATCACTAATGTCAATCTTAATAATCTTGTAGTAACATCATTAGTCTTTCCTATTTTCTAGGAAAGATCAATCATTAATGTCAATGTCAATACCCTCGTAGTGACATCATTAGTCTTTCATGTTATCTAAGATGAACTAATCAATAAATGTTGATGTCAAATAACCATTGACATTGTTAGCCTCCATCCTCGTAACGACTAATCAGATAAAATTTCCTTATTCTTATTCCACTAAATTAATTTCTTTTTATGTCAAGACAGATCAATGACAATTTAAAATTTCTAGAAATTCCACCGATAGAATAAATGACTAGTACTAAGTGTTAAGCACTTAACTATTTCTCTAGTAGATTGAGCTCTTCCAATTGCAGATGATCCGACTTCGAGTGCCCCTCCTGATCCCAAAATAGAGGTACAAACATGAATATGTTTTTAAGCCCAATTAATACACACTTTACTTATTGACATCAAATTCTTTTAACATATTAACGTATTAGTTCTTCCAATTAAAATCCATGTATATTTTTCATTTCTAAACATACTTTAGCGTATACATCATATTTGTACAACTATAAATACATGTGTACAAATATTTCTAACATATATTTCAACAACTTCTTCCCATTATTAATTCTCATATAACTTCTTAAAGATTTTAATATAACTTAAACAATCTCTCATATTTTGTATAATATAACCAATAAATACATAGAAACTTTCATCCCTATTTATAATACAAATTCCACTCAGATTTCATCCCCTTTCGGGTTAAAAATTGTGTGATTGCACACAAGACTTATATTAACGGTCAAAGTCATTTGCACATAAAACAACACATTAATTTATTTGAAAAATTCTAAAGTAGTTTTCTAAATATTTTCACCATAAATTTATAAAAATGCTCCGTATTTAGCACTAATTTATCAATTTTCAGTTACGAGTTCACATTATACCTTTTATGTTCATTGGGTAATATTATCTAGATTACACCACTTATTTATACTGAATTTAACTTGGACTATTTCGGATTTCATTAAATCATATACTGATAATTTTATTTCCTCATATATCACTTAGTTTTTATCATGTTTCTGTATTTTTTTTATTTTCCAACCATTTTCACATTTTTATTTTATTTTTAACATTAGCACATAAGCATTTTATTTCAAATTCATAAACCTATCATCATCCCCATAATTTAAATGTTCACTTTACTCATTTAAAATAATATTTCCTTTACTAACATTATGGATTTTATCCAGGATTTACACTTTATCCTCTAGACCTGTCTTTCTTACGATTTTAGAAAAAGAACATTTTTTTATCCTCTTTGATATCAACTTTTATGATTAACTACAACAACTTATTCTTCTAAATTTTTATTAATTGGTTTAATCTCAACATGTTCAATAACTTCAAGGTGTCCTTCATATTTCACATCTTTTCCATGTCTTACTTTTTTAGCATGTTTAGTGAATTCAAGTTATTCCATTGATTTCACCTTAATCTCATAAATCTATTATTCTTGTTTTTTTTACTACTCCTAAAATTCTTGATTCTCTAATGTCTTTTGCCTCAATTTATTTTGATTTTTAATAAAATAACTAGTGATGACTCATGAATTTTTGTATCGAAACTTGAACACCAATCATCTTTGTTTTTTTCAATAGTAATTTCTCCAAGAATGATGATAATTACTACTCTTTTATTTATTTGGGAAGAAACTCTATCACTAGAGCATTTGATTCACCATGAATAATACTGGCCACTAGAGCTAAAACATTGGGTGTGTGTGAGATGAGAATGAAATCTTTTTCCAACTCTTTTATATCATTATTTGGAACACTAACATTAAGAGCATCATCAATTATTTTAAACTTAACTGCCTCCTTAAGTTATTCTTTTTTAATTTTGCCTCCTTGCTTTTTGATAAAGTTTGAAAAGACAAGAAATAATAACAATCTAATTGTTTATTTGTTGAATATAAAATCTCTTTATAATCTTCTTTTATAAAATCTAAAATTAATCAATTTCTCATAGTTGGCTATGATAGAATTGTAGGCTTGTCAACATGAGCTCTATTTTGTAGAACATCATAGATAATTTTGTGTCTTACTAATCCTACCTTCTGATAACTAATTTTTTTTTCAGTTGAAAGTATTATTTTAATTCTACTAACCATATAATAATTCTTTTCAAAAAATCCCCATCAAAATTGAAAACACATTTACAAAAATATTGATTGCAAGTCTTCAATGCATCATCAATCATACTACTCTCTACATAGTTATTGTGCGTATAGGAGTTTACAGGAATAGATATTGGGACATCTCTCTCCTCATCACGATCCTTGTTTGCACCTCTTTTTAGCAGTTGATCTAACTGATTAAATCTCTATATTAGAGTTCCAAGATGCCTTCACAATGCTCTAGTTGGCCTCAATTCCTTCATCATGATGTGGGATGATATTGCAAACATCTTTGTTCATAGAATAAGACTCTGATACTATTTGACACGATGTATAGCGAAAGATTAAAAATAAAATTAAAGTTTTTTAAACTCTACAACATACCGCCTTAAATTGCAGAGAAAGATATTAGGATTTATCAAACCTTGAAATTATAGCCCTTAAGCTGTAAAGAAAATTCTAAACCTAAAAGTTTTGAATAATCAATATGTATAATGTTTTCTGAAAATAAACTAGATATTCATGTTCATACTAGTACTATACCTAAATCCTTATAGAAAAAGAATATTTATTGAAAGTTACATGACTAATAAAATCCACCTCACATTAAGATTTTTAAACTAAATAAAAAAAATGACTAAGAAAAAATCTAGAGAAAAAAAAATCTCGAAGAACTACTTCTAGATCTAATTTAGGTATAAAAACAACCTCGGCTAGTTATTGGCAGCTGGTCTCTATAGAACCGGGTCTCTACAACAACATGTTAGAAAAATTTTATCCTGAGATTAAAAATTATTTTCAATTTTTTTTAAAGAAGTTGGTTTGACGTTTTTGAGCTAGGAATTTTGAAAGGCCACCGGGATCATTCATGACCAAATTAGAGAATTATTCTAAGCCAACACTAGAGAACATTTTGTAAACGACGTAGTAATTATAATGCCTGGAATTAATATTGCATTATAGAAAATATTGCATTGTAGAAAAGGTAAGAAAGAGTGGGAAGAAGAGATCGTATTTAGTTGAGCTGTAATACAGTCATTGGAGGGGGGGGAAAAGGATCCATAAACTTTAATAATTTCGAAAGCAGTCTATTTCAATTACTTCAAAGTTAATCCAATTTTTTTTTTTTAATTTTAAAAAGTTGTTTAAACCACGCCCACTACCGCAATCACAAACAAACCTAAACTTAAACGTACATGCCATTAGCAACTGCAGTACACTGCTGAAATCCATATCAGAAAAGATAGATCCAACCTTTTCGATGGCTTGACCAAAAATAACTCCAGCATTGGTCATTGAATGAGTTAGGTTTTGAATGAGTTAGCTCTTACTCAATTGTCAAACTCTAGCCTTTTAAAGGCTGGAAATTTGTAAATGAAAGCATATGAATTGGGCAAAGCAGTGAACCATTACACTAGAATTAGAAAGTCCTTTTTTTGTTTAAGAGCTACGAAAATGTCAAACATAATCCATGCTGGGAAAGGAAATCCCACTCGGTTAACACTATATTTTGATGGATTTTCGGTAGCCCTAGGAATCCAACATTTAGAGCACACAATTTACTGCACGGACACATGCCAAACTCACATCCCACATGTGATGAAGACATAAAATTAATTAATTCCACTCTTTTCTTCCTCTTGAATCCTAATCATCTAAGCCTAGCTAGGAAGCTGTAGGCCAGAACAAGTGAAGTTTTATATGAGAAATTCTGTGTAATTCCTTTGACAGTATCCATAAATCATAATGCCGACTCGAACAAATAGTTGTGGTTCGTTGGACAATGGAAAATGGGGAAAAAAAAATCTCTAGTGGAAGTTTGTCACTTTGAAATGAAAAATTGCACGATACTTGAGCAGATTGGTTTGATGTGCCATATCTGCACAGAACCACTTAGAGATATGCTCTTACACAGTATAAATCAATGGTTTGATATGCCCATTATATGTCCAAATGCACTTGCTAGTAATTTATATCAGAGGTGGCATATGAAAATGTTGTGTGGTGATGGTGATAACTATCAATTTGCTAATGGAAAAGAAAGAAAGAAAAAATAAAAAGATATGCTAGCAGAAACCATCAATATGGGCCATGATGGATATATACTTGGACACATAATTTTATGCGACCCATACTAAATAATAGTGATTTGTCTATAGAAAAAATAGCAGTCTCTGAAGTCTAAGATCACTCTATAAATACAAGCCCGACTCTCATTATGATCCAAAACAACCATTTGGCTCTCCCTACGACTAAGCTTCATAATAATATAAAGACAAATTCATGGCTGATTTCACAGCAGATTTGCAAAGCTTTAGGCCACCATTTCCTTTCTTAGATATTGATCCAAGCATGGTGGCGTTAAGCCAATTCACAGAAGTAAGTCAAGCCATCCTAGATAATCCAAGCGTGAATAATATTTATAGCTTCATGCCTTTCACTAGTGACAACTTCTTCAGCCATCAAGCACCAGAATTCCCTGGAAACTTAGCGGAAGGTTTTGCTGGTATTTTCCATCAAAACGACCAGAACGTTATGCCAGTTTCTCAGCCCTTTACCACACCTGGAAATGAAAGCGAATTCCAAGAAAGCAAGAAGAGAAAGGCAATGGATGTGTCTGAAAGCAGTTCTATGAACTCATCTCCTCAAGTTTCTGAGAGTGGGAGTAAGAGGAGAAATGTAAATGTATCAAATCAACTGTCAAATTCTACCTTTCTTGCTACTGTTTGTTTGTTTTGAAGTTTGATTTATGTTCATTTGTTGGGTAATAGCACCTGATGAGCTGATTCTATGCTTTCTGATTACAGAGCTCAAGAAGGGGAAAAGGAGTGAAAAGCAATGAGGATGGGAAACCAAAAGACGTTGTTCATGTTAGAGCTAGGAGAGGTCAAGCCACTGATAGCCACAGTTTAGCAGAAAGGGTAACTTTTCGTAAGCCCAAGTTGGAATTCAAATAGGATAATATACACAAGTGTCTGTATTGATCATCAATTCATTTATATTGATCAGCCAATACATATTTATTTCTCTTCCAGTATGTCTTAAATGACATAGAGATTGATAGATTTGTTTGATGTACAACAGGTTAGAAGAGGAAAAATCAATGAAAGATTAAGATGCTTGCAAGATATAGTGCCTGGCTGCTACAAGGTTTGAAGAAAAACAATGGCCAACGTCAATCTATTGTTAAAACAATTTTCTCTTGTTGAAAAGTAATTTTTCTTGCTAATTGTAACTAGCTTGTTGGTTATTTATAGACCATGGGCATGGCAGTAATGTTGGATGAGATAATTAATTATGTCCAGTCCTTGCAAAATCAAGTTGAGGTGAGTTGATGCTTCCCAAGTTCTGCAAAACATATGATAACAGCAAAAGGTGCCTTTATTGTCCTGACACTGACATCTTTTTTTTGGTTTTTGAACTCAGTTTCTATCCATGAAGCTCACTGCAGCAAGCACATTCTATGACTTCAACGCAGAAACAGATGCTATTGAAACAATGCAGGTGCATAGAAAAAATTAAAAAATAAAAACTATTATGGCCTTCTTAGGCTTATAAAATACGTATTATGTTTTCCTTTTTCATAATTCATGTTGAATGTTGTATATTCTTCAGAGGGAAAAAGCACAGGAGGCAAAAGAGCTGCAAAGAGCTATGAGAGAAGGATCTGGAGGGCTTGCTCACATCCACTCAACATGGTCCCTCTGACTTTAATGTTTGGATGTTACTCCTTGTTTCCAAACAACACATGAAGATTCTCTATATTTCCCAACTACTTCTACTGCTATTATTATTATTATTATTATTATTATTATTATTATTATTATTATATTTTTTTTAACTTCCAATATCTCAAGATTAGATCCCACTTCATGCTATATAGCAAGCACAAGTGGCATAATTGTTCAGTACGTCAAAACTTGGTCTGGGAATACAAATTTATTTACAAGAGCCTTCTTGACTCATTTCTTCTCTTTGTATATCCTTGGATTTTCTTTTTGATTTTGCAAATGCCTATTAATTATCACGTATTAACAGATCATCTGATAATATTTTACAAAAATTAATCAATAACCAAATAAATAAAAAAAATACAAAAGACTTAAATGCATAAGGTATTTGTTATAAATGAAAAACCTTTTGAAGAACTCTTCAAAAGATTAAAAAAAAAAAAAAAACCCTCTAGGGTAGCCAAACCCAAAATAAACAATTTTTTCTTCAGTTTGAACTATTATAAGAGGAGTATCTATGAACACAATCTTTTTGTATCTATACTACCTTACTTGATGAGACAATGAATCATGTTACCGCAGTAGCTTGCAAGTACAAATGATGACTTTCAAATTATTGTCATCCTAACTAGAATCTCCAGTTGCTAACAGTTCACCTAGGAACTCTCTCTAGGAGTTTGCAGGCTCTCCAACTCTTCAAGGACCAATTCTCCTCGAGAATTTCCTACACACTCCTCGTGTGTCAAGAGTATGTACTGCAAAACTTTATGTAAACTCCTTAGCCGGTTGACACACTTGCTTTAATGTAATTGATTCTTTTACTTTCTGAAATTCTTCTCTGAAGCACACAACACTCTTTTTTCTTTAGACTTCCTTATATACATGTCTTGTATGATAAGGATAAAGATAATCTTCAAGTTTCCTAGTATGTCACGTTAGTAACAGACTATAATGTGTTTCCTAGTCCGTCATGTTGGTAACAGACTATAATGTGTTTTACAGAAACATTGATATATTTATCTTCGGATAACTTTTTCTACTTTATTTGAACTTATCTCTTAAATAATCTAAACTAATTAGATAATTATAGAGAAGATAATGTTAACTAATCTTGATAAACTTCTATCTTAGCCAAATTATCTTTTTATCGACCGTAAAAATATCTTCACTAATCTAAGCCAACAAAATGACATTTACATTCTCTCTCTTTTGCTTGATTTGTGACAAAACATACAAAAATGGTATAATAAGCATTAAGTTCATATCAAACAGAAATTCCTGCAAACGCAATCAGTTAGCATGAGAACAATTGTCAGTGTTCTTAACAATTCATAACATGTATCATGCTAACAGTTCATAAAATGCTCAAAAAGTTCTTTCATGCAAGACTTTTAAACAGTTATTCATATAAAAGTGCATACACATGAAATTCATATTTAAAATATTACACACAACCATAACATAGAAGTTCTATGCTTATCCCAAATATTACAAACCATTAAAATCAATTCAAGATTTAAAAACAGCATGAATATAATAATAAAAGGAGTAACAAATATCAGCAACGTCATAATCTATGCATCTCCCTCTTGATTTGGCACTAATCAAGGTTCTCATCATTGTTATCTCCCACAACCATATCATGAATTTGTTCAACATCCAACTTTAATTGTGCAAGCCTGTCATTAACCTGTATCAAATCTTGTTGAATATTAGAGATCAACTTGTCAACTTCTCTAGCTTTTTTATCTCATCTTCCTAAAAATTCTAAGTGCTCTATGATAAGTGGAAGTGAT
>Ga0325414_1004349_pt1 | contig 14803 bp, 14 predicted proteins | sample PopdelMetagenome_8_FD_206183 | JGI IMG/M metagenome (GOLD analysis project Ga0325414, IMG submission 206183) | Populus deltoides microbial communities from Bellville, Georgia, United States - Leaf-PdKOR-R3 | ecosystem: Host-associated > Plants > Phyllosphere > Phylloplane/Leaf | place: USA...
TTAAACTAGCTCGCCCAAAAAATATATATATATATATATATATATATATATATATATATATATATATATATATATATATATATATTATCCGTTAAATAGGAATAAAAGATGGAAGATGTTTGGCAGCACTAGATTCCTTTGATAACAGGGTTGTAAGTTGTAACTCCGTGTAGTAAGAATCTTTGGCAGCGTTAGTTTTGCACATCATTTTTACTGATTTGGATTGGAAGTATGAATGATGGTTGTATCTTCATTTTTCCCCAGGCTTTGGATTGCAGTATTCATTGCTAATATGTTGATTGTTGAGAATTCTCTATGCTGTACTATTCCAGCATTTGCTTCATTAACCAAATGAAATTAAAATTAACCCTGTATATTTGCTACTGAATTGCAGAAACAAGGCTGCTGTCCTCCTTGCAATTCGGTCCAGAAGATGGGTGGCTCTCTTCATTCTACTCATGCTTGATAAAAAAGGTAAACACACACAAGTTCAGAATATACCAGTCAATATGAATCCAAACTAACCATTTCCAGATAATCTATTTGCTTTAGCTAGTCTCTGTGCTTCTTTGAAACTAACCTTAGTCCCCTGGTCTCAGTATGACAAAAAGAGTGTTGTAGAAGCCAAATTCAGAGAAGTTGAAAAAGAAAGCTGCAATAGCAATCCTTCTAGCCCATCTATCAAGCATACACTAAAAAATGATACTGATCTTTTGAGCTGCAAAGCAGAGTACTTCAATCAGTGTGGTGAATATCAGAAATGCTTTGAACTAACTTCAGAGTGAGTTTTAAACTTTTTTCAAACAGAATACATCTGAGATCATACCTTAGATGCATCAGGTCATCTGAGCTTTATCTTCTCTTTCACAGCCTGCTTGAGAAAGACCCTTTTCATTTGAAATGTACCTTAGTACACATAGCTGCTGCTATGGAGCTTGGAAATTCAAATGAGCTTTATCTTATGGCATCAAACTTAGTGAAGGATTATCCTCAAAAGTGAGTTTTATTTCTCTGCCTTTACTTTTATGGTATGCTCATATGACTTGTGCTCTTTGGAGTTGAAGGATTACTGTAGTTGTTTTAGAATAAAGAAAGAAGAAACAGAGTTGCTGCATTAAAGAAAAATAAAAAAGGAGAGCAATATATTTTGAAGGTGAAAGCTGAATAATATTAACGTCTGAAGCATTACAATTTAAAGTTTGATAAATAACAACCCACTAACATCATGGTTCTAAGATTACGCCATGATCACAATTATAGATAACAAAAAAAATAACTGAAAACAAAGAAATAGGAACAGGTTTGAATATTTTCAAACCACTAAACAATGTTTATGACTCTAACAACAGCAGTTCTAAGCACGTTTTCTAACACTCCTCCTTGCTTTAGTAACTGCAAACTCCAAGTTTTGTCCTCAGAAATTCAAACTTGCTAACTAGCAGAGGCTTGGTGAAAATGTCTGCAGCGTGATCTTCTGTTTTGCAGTAGACAAGAACAATAGCTCCATCTTTTTGCACTTCCCTTAAGAAGAACAACTTAATGTTGAAATGCTTAGTTTTGCCATGAAATACAGGATTATGAGAGATAGCAATAGCAGCTTGGTTGTCAACAAGAATCTTAGTGCTTTCCTTCTGCTCCAAGTTAAGATCAATTAAAATTTTCCTCAGCCATAAAGCTTGATTAACAGCAGTTGTTGCAGCAACAAACTCTGCTTCAGCAGTGGATTGAGCTACAGTTTCTTGTTTTTTCAAGCACCATGAAAAAACACCAGAACCAAGTGTGAAACAGTAGCCTGAAGTGCTCCTTAAATCATCAATGGAACCTCCCCAATCACTATCTGAGAAACCAACCAGCTTGAACTCTTTGCTCCTCGTGAATTTAATGCCAAAATTACATGTGCCTTTGACATATCTAATCACCCTCTTTGTAGCCTTGAGATGCAGTTCACTTGCACAGTGCATAAACTGAGACAAGATACTTACAACATTCAAAATGTCAGGTCGAGTTGCTGTGAGATACATTAAGCAACCAATTAGACTTCTGAAATGTGCCTGATCAATCTTATCTGTTCCATCTTCTTTACAGAGCTTTTCCTTTTGGTTCATAGGAGTGCTCATTTCTTTGCATTCTTCAAGTTTAAACTTCTTTAGAATCTCCTTGGCGTATTTCTTCTGACAGATAAAGACTTCATGTTCATCCTGAATAATTTCCATTCCAAGAAGGAAAGTCATCAAACTGAGATCTGTCATCTCAAAAACCTCCATTTCTTGCTTAAACTTCTCCACAAAACTTGTGTTGTTTCCTGTCACAAGCAGATCATCAACATACAGTGAGATGATAAGAATGTTAGGTCCATTTTGCTTGACATACAGTGTTGATTCAGAGAAGCTTTTAGCAAATCCCAAGTTTTGCAGATGTTCATCAATTCTACTGTACCAAGCTCTTGGAGCTTGCTTCAATCCGTAGAGAGCCTTTTTAAGAAGACAGACTTTGTCTTCTTCTCCTTCTTTTATGTAGCCTTTTGGTTGCTCTACATAAATCTCCTCCTGCAAAAAACCATTAAAGAACGCTGACTTGACATCTAGCTGATACACCTTCCAATTCTCTTGAGCTGCAATGGCAAGTAAGAGCCTGATAGTGTCGAGTCTAGCTACTGGTGCAAAGGTATCTGAGTAATCCACATCGAATATTTGAGCATATCCTTTGACCACGAGTCTGGCCTTATGCTTATTGATTGAGCCATTAGCATTAAGATTGGTTCTATACACCCACTTGACTCCAATTACCTTTCTGTTTTGGGTCGACAAACCAACTCCCATGTTTTGTTTCGTTCAATCATGAACAACTCCTCCTTCATTGCAGCAATCCAATTTTGATCCATCTTGGCTTCTACAAAACCTGTAGGTTCACTCACAGCAATGTTACATCTTTGATAAACATCAGAAAGTAGTCTTGTGCCTCTGATGGGAGTGTCATCTGTCATGACATTCTGCCAGTCATCTATGTTTTGTTCCTCTGTGTCCGAACAAAAAAAGTTGATCTTTGGCTCTTTTGAGGTTGAATTCATCTTCTTTGCATCTTCCCAGTTCCACTCTTCGTCCTCCATAAAGTGCACGTCCCTGTTTATAACAATTTTTCCAGTTTGTGGCTAGAAAACTTTATAAGCTTTTGCAACCAAGCTGTAGCCAATGAAGATGCATGGAAGTGCTCTTTTATCTAGTTTATCTCTTTTGATCTGTGGAACAAAAGTGAAGCACAAACATCCAAAAATTTTAAGGAAGTTCAAAGATGGTTTATAACCATACCATGCCTCAAAGGGTGTTCGATCCTTTACAGCTCTGGTTAGAAGTCGGTTTTTCAGAAAAATAGCAGTGTTTGCTGCTTCTGTCCAGAACTTCTTTGGTTGATTCTTCTCATGCAGCATACATCTTGTCATCTCCAAGATGAATCTGTTCCGTCTCTCACTAACTCTATTTTGTTGTGGAGTGTATGGAGCAGTTAATTGATGTTGGATGCCTGCCTCCTTATAAAAACTGTTGAATGAATTAGAGGTGTACTCCTTGCCATTGTTTGATCTAAGAATTTGAATTTTATAGCCACTCTCGTTTTCAACTCTGGCTTTAAAGTTCCAGAAAACTTGAGCCACCTCTGACTTGTGCTTCAAAAAGAAAATCCAACTCATACGGGAGAAATCATTAATGAATAGAGCATAATAGAGAGTGCCATTTAGAGAAGGTGTTCTTTGTGGGCCTGCAATGTTTGTATGAATCAATTGCAGCTTCTTTGTTGCTCTCCATGTTACTTTGGGAAATGGTTTCCTGCTTTGCTTTCCAGATTGACATGCTTTGCAATTTGAAATGTGATCATCAAGTGCTGGAAGATCATTTGCCATCATCTTAGATTTCATCTGCAACAACCCCTTATGGTGCCCGAGCCTCTTGTGCCAAACATCTGTGATATTTTCTTTGATTGGGAAAGTAGTTTGCTCCTCCTCCAATGGATTTAGAGCAAAGCTTTTTCCTTTCATTTTTACTTTGAAAATATCATGGCCATCTGCATCTTTAATCAAACAACTTTTGTCTTCAAACACAACTTTATAACCTTTTTCAATTAATTGTCTAACGCTAGACAAGTTTTGATCAATTTCAGGAACATACAACACATCAGAAATAAACTTTGTACCTGAATAGGTTGAAATTGCAACTGTTCCCTTTCCTTTCACAGTTATGTACTCGCCATTTTTAATTCGAACTTTTGACGTGTTTGAGCTCCTTAGTTCTCTGAATAGATCCTTGTCATGTGTCATGTGGTTAGTACAACCACTGTCAATAAGCCAACTCTCACTTGATTCAATGCCAGAGAAACATGTAGCCACGAACAGTTGATCTTCCTCCTCTTGATCAGCAATTTGTGCCTCTTCACCATGTTGTTGATTTTTTCTCTTACAGATAACAACTTCATGCCCCATCTGGTTGCATTTGTTGCACTTGGCATCTGGTCTTCTCTAGCATTTAAAATATGGATGAGATTTTCAATTACAATGCTGGCATGGAGGATAAGAGCCCTTCTTGTTTCCAGTATTAATCCTGTTGGTGTTGGCCTTAAAATCTCCATTTGAACTTTGATGGCTTTTACCCTTATATTTTTTGTAGTTTCTGTTCTTTTTATGCTTGACAAATAAGGCTCCCTCAACATCATCTTCCTGCCTCATAGTCCTTCTTTGTTCCTGTGCTTGTAATGCATTTAACATCTCTGACAAAGTGATTTTTGACATATCCTTAGTGTTTTCTAAGGATGTAATTGTTGCCTCAAATTTTTCAGGAATTGTTACAAGAATTTTCTGGACAATCCTTAATTCTGGTAAAGACGAGCCAAGTAGTCTGACTCGGCTAGCAATATTAACCAACCTGTCAGAATACTCTTTGATGGATTCAGTCTTTTTCATCTTTTTGCAACTCAAAATCATGTACCAAGTTCAACACTTGCATCCCTCGGATCCTTTCATCTCCTTCGTATTCAATCTTGAGATAATCCCATATCTCATTTGTTGACTTCAGAGACATGATACGAGTAAAGATGGTGGATGAGACTGCAACAAACAAACAGGTTTTTGCCTTTGATTTCTGCGTTTTCTTCTCCTTATGCGCTTTGATCTGTGCCATGGTGAGATTGTTAGGAAGTGCAGGGATTTCATAATCTTCTTCTACTGCCTCCCAAAGATCCAAAGCATCCAAGTATGTCTCCATGCGTACTGCCCAAATCTGATAGTTATCTCTATCAAACACCGGTGGAGCAATTGATGAGAAACTAGCTTCGGCTTCCATGACGTATCAAACTCACACACAGGTCTCTTTAAGAAGAAAGCTCTGATACCAATTGTAGTTGTTTTAGAATAAAGAAAAAAGAAACAGAGTTGCTGCAGTAAAGAAAAATAAAAAAGGAGAGCAATATATTTTAAAGGTGAAAGCTGAATAATATTAACGTTTGAAGCATTACAATTTAAAGCTTGATAAATAACAACCCACTAACATCATGGTCCTAAGATAACGCCATGATCACAATTATAGATAACAAAAGAAATAACTGAAAACAAAGAAATAGGAACAGGTTTGAATATTTTCAAACCACTAAACAATGTTTATGACTCCAACAACCGTAGTTCTAAGCACGTTTTCTAACAATTACTCTCAGAAGCTACTTCTTTATTTCCCTTTCAATTTGAAGGATTATGCTTTGATTGAGCTCTCTGTTTTCCCTTTTTACTTCTATTTTCTTCGTTTGCTAGATGTGTTAAAGGCACAGGATGGTTTGCTTGTCATCATGATGGAATGCGATCATGGTTATTATCTCAAATGATTTGGTGTTCCAATAACAGCTCAGCTAGCTAACATAAATAAGGAAGTTAAAGAGATGGAAGTAAGAACTCTTGGCAACCATGTGTCCACAACACCTGAAATACCATTCACAAGTAACATGTGGGATATGCATATCATTTGCCAGTGATTACTTGCATAGTCCAATAAAAAGTACTGTGCAAGGAGTAGTATTCATCTATTGTAGTTATTGGGCTTCTCATCCATTAGGACAGTCCAATAGTGAGTGCATTCTCCTATTGTTCCTCACTTCTGTTGGATGATAATTGGGTATTGGCCTCCTTTTGTATTTCTCTAGATGTTTCGTTATGTCGTGCTCAAAATTGTAGAGAAATGATATCTTCTGGATGCTTATCTGTATTTCATTCTTAAGTGTTTTTGAATTACTAATTATGAAGTTTAGAAGTGGAAAGGAACAGGAAAACAAAAGGAGATTGTTTCTCTCTCATAGACTTCACTTCAGCTTAAGCATGAATACAAGGAGTGCCGATTAGATATTATGTAATCATGTATCATGTATCATGTCTACTTATTAGGGCTTCTTGTCATTTAGGGCTCTCTCATGGTTTGCTGTCGGCTGCTGCTACTACTGTATCAAGAAGTACGATCAATCACGGCGTTATTTCAGGTAACTGTTGCCTGAAGCTCGGTAAACCATGTGCCTGTTTTGCTTCTTTTGGCCTTATGGAACAAATTTGATTTTCTTCTTTATCTCTTTTTTTGACATTACAGCAAGGCTACAAGTCTAGATGGAACCTTTGCTCCTGCTTGGATTGGCTTTGGGAATGCTTATGCTGCTCAAGAAGAGGGTGATAAAGCAATGTCGGCATACCGCACTGCTGCTCGTTTATTCTCAGGGTAATTTGGACTAGAACCTCATCACCTCTTCTAGTTGGAAATAATATAACATTTCTTCACCATGTAGTAATTGAAGAGTGCATGTTTTTGGCACATTATGTGCTTTTGTTAGGCTGCCTTTGTTCTAAGAAAATATTTTAGTATTTCCCTGCATAGTTGAATTTCCCTGCCTCTCTAACTTTAGGAGTTTTATTTGAGGCCTCTCTACCAGCCTCCAAGGGAGGTCCATATATTATTAAATATCTTCAATAAAAAAGCTCTAATTTATAAATTAAAATAAATATGAAAAAGAAAACATATATAGAATTGGCTTACAAGCAGTATAAGAAAATTAAAGTGTTTCATGTTCTTTGAAAAGTTTTTGATATAACTATAAACGGAAACATCCTAAATATACAAATTTTATAAATACATGCGGGTTTGGAGGCCGACGTGTTTTCTCCATACCCAACCCCATCGTTGCAGACTTGCAGGTACATATGGACCTTTATCGCAACCTTTTAAAAAATATCAGTCTTTTAGTACTATTCCTTCTACTTGTAAGAATTGTAAAGGTTCACCATGGAATTGTTAGAATCTATTTACGAGAATCTGCCTTGAAGATAGAGTTAAGTGCAGTCAATTATTTGAATTTAAATGTAATTGTTTTCGTATCAGATTCCGCTGCAGGATTTGCTGCAGAGTCTGTTATTAGAAGACCAATAATTTCTCAAGGTTGTTGAGAGTTTTTATTAATTTCAAGTTCTTTGTAAGCCTTTAAATAGTCATTCTCAATTAATTAAAAGTATTGATCTTTCTATACTTAACTCTGCTCTTTAGAATTTTCTAATCTTTTTAAATCAGTGTTAGCTGTTAGCAAAGAATTCTATCAGTGGTATCAAAGCTTTATTTCTTATGGGTTGTGAGGCAAGTATTCTCAGTGATAAACACAGAGATGATGAGATTAAACACTAGTAATTTATTCTTTCCTTTTGGTTCCATGTCTACTTCAAGTAATACTGCATCTGCAATTTCAGTGTTCAATGGTGAACACTATCATATTTGGGTTGTCAACATGAGGTTTTATCTAAGATCTCAAGGCTTGTGGAATGTTGTAGTGTCTGATTCTGATCTGTCACCATTGATAACAAACCCCACAATTGCTTAGATGAAAGCACATGAAGAATGAAAAACTCAAGAATGACAAAGCCATCACCTGCCTACATTCTGGACTTGCAGATCATATTTTCACCATCACCAAAATAATGAACTTGGAATCACCAAAACAAGTATGGGACAAGCTCCAAGTTGAATTTGAAGGTAGCAATAGAGTCAAAACAGTTAGGCTTATTGCATTAAAAAGAGAATTTGAGTTGATGTAGATGAAAGACAATGAATCTGTCAAAGATTATTCTGGCATATTAATAGATGTTGTAAATCAAATGAGACTTCTTGGAAAAACATTTGAAGATCATAAGGTGGTAGAAAAAAATATGATGTCTGTACCATAAAAGTTTGAAGCCAAGATCTCTGTAATAGAAGAATTTTATGATTTGCAATATCTCACTATTGCAAAGTTAATTAGCAAACTTTATGTACAGGAGCAAAGGGTACAAATGAGAGATGATGTGGTTGTTGAAGGTGCTTTCCAAGCAAACAACAAAGGAAGGAGTACTGGTAACCTGCCAAGAAAGAAACCTGTCAAGTTTTCTAAGGGAAAGACAAGAATATCTTTAAGAAGACAAATTTTCTCACCATGCTCTTATTGCAGAAGAACTAACCATGCTGAGAAAGATTTTTGGTTTAAGGATAAACCTTCTCTCCAGTGTATGTTCTATAATAATCTTGGCCATAGTGAAAAATATTACAGAATCAAGAAGAAACAATCTTAGCAGCAAATAAAACAAGAAGTAAATGTTTTTGAAGAAGGCAAAGATGATGAGGAGCATCTGTTTATGGCATCTCAAACTTGCAACACCTTTGAACTGAATACATGGCTTATAGACAGTGGCTGCACTAGTCACATGACTAAGTTTCTGTCAATTTTTTCTTTTATTGACAGATCAGTTCAACCAAACATCAAGTTAGGAAATGGAGATATTGTGCAGGCTAAGGGAAAATGCACTCTTGCGGTAAGGAAAAATAGAGGTACTAAAACTATCACCAATGTTCTTTATATTTCAGAACTAGACCAAAATCTCTTTAGTGTTGCACAAATGCTAAGAAATGGTTATCAAGTCTCTTTAAAGATAGTTTTTGCTTTATCACTAATACACATGATTTAGAGATAGCAAAAATTAAAATGGATGGTAATAGCTTTTATTTGAAGCTCGATGCATTTGAAGGACATGTTTTTATTGCCAAAGTTGATGAGAGTATTGTTTGGTATAAAAGATTTGGTCACTACAACTTAAAACCATTAAAATTGATGTATGATGCTGGTATGGTAGAAGATATACCTGAAATTCATGTTACTGCCCAAACCTATGGAAGCTGTGAACTGGGGAAGCAACACCGACAGTCATTTCCTAAAGGTATATCCAAAAGAGCTACTCACAAATTGGAGTTAGTTCATTCAGACATCTGTGGACCAATGAGCACAACCTCTTTAAGTAATAATGTGTATTTTATATTGTTCGTTGATGACTTCAGTAGAATGACTTGGGTTTATTTTCTGAAAACCAAGTCACAAGCACTTTCAATGTTCAGAAACTTCAAAAGTATGGCTGAAACTTAAAGTGTTCAGAAAATTAAGGTGCTGAGAATTGATAATGGAGGAGAGTATACTTCAAAGGAGTTCAATGCCTTTTGTCAAGAAGCTGGGATTGTACACCAGCTGACAGTTCCATACTTTTCATAGTAGAATGGAGTTTCTGAAAAGAAGAACATGATTGTGATGGAGATGTCCAGGTGTATTTTGTTTGAAAAGAAGTTACCAAGGTTTCTATGGGCTGAAGCAATAGATACTTCAATATATTTGCTTAATAGATTACCGACTAACTCTGTTCAAAGCAGAACACCATTGAAAGCATGGTCTAGTGTTCGACCTACTGCCAAACATCTCAAAGTGTTTGGATCATTGTGTTACTTTCATATGCCTTCTGCTAAAAGAGGAAAACTTGATGAAAGAGCAGAGAAAGGAATTCTCGTTGGATATACAGCTGAATCTAAAGGTTACAGAATATACAATCTGAATAGAGCTAAAATTCATATTAGCAAAGATGTGCATTTTGATGAGAATTCTTACTGGAATTGGGACTTAAAAGAAGTTGATCATAAAACCACAGCTGTTCTTGAACTAGCAGTAAGAAGAGTTGGTGTTGAAGATCAACCAGACAATAAAGCAACTTCAGATACAATAGTACTTAAAGTGAGGCCATTGTCTGATGTGTACGAAAGATGTAATCTTGTATATGCTGAGCCTACAAACTACACTATAGCTGCAAGAGTTCCAGCTTGGATTGATGCAACGAAATTAGAAATTGATTCCATTGAAAGAAATGAAACTTGGAGATTGACAGAACTTCTTGAAGATAAAAAGGAAATTGGTGTGAAGTGGGTCTTCAGAACCAAATTCAATACAAATGGTTCAATTTTCAAACACAAGGCTAGATTGGTTATTAAAGGCTATGCTCAAGTTGTTGGAGTGGATTATGGTGATACTTTTGCACCAGTAGCTAGGCATGACATTATAAGACTTCTAATTGCACTTGTAGGTTAAAATGAATGGAAATTTTATCATTTAGATGTCAAGTCTACCTTTCTAAATCGTATACTCCTTGAAGAAATCTATGTTCAGCAATCAGAAGGCTTTGAAGTTGCTGGTCATGAACATAAAGTATACAAGCTACACAAGGCTCTTTATGGCTTGAAGCAAGCACCAATGGCTTGGTACAGCAGAATTGATACTCATTTGATTCAACTGGGATTCAAGAGAAGTGAAAATGAAGCTACTTTGTATATGAAACAAGATGAAGATGGTCTGCAGCTGGTAATATCACTATATGTTGATGATATGCTAGTTACTAGAAGCAATGTAAAATTGCTGGCGGAGTTCAAAAGAGAAATGCAAGATGTTTTTGAAATGTGTGATTTTGGCATCAGAACTACTTTCTTGGAATGGAAATACATCAATGCAACTCAGGTATTTTTGTTTCACAAAGGAAATATGCTGTTGATATACTCAAGAAATTCAAGCTTGAATCATGCAAAGAAGTAGCAACTTCATTGGCACAAAATGGGAAGATTTCAAAGAATGATGGTGAGAAACTTGAAGAATCCTCTACATTTAATAGCTTAGTAGGTAGCCTATTATACTTGACAGCAACCAGACCTGACTTGATGTTTCCAGCTAGTTTGCTATCAAGGTTCTTGACCTCATATAACAATGTTCACATGGGAGTTGCTAAAAGTATGCTTAAGTATATTAGAGGAACAACCGACCTTGGCATCTAGTACTCAAAGACATGAGGAGTTAAATTAATTGAATATGTAGACAGTGACTGGGCAGGGAGTGTTGATGACATGAAAAACATTTCTGGGTATGTTTTCACCATTGGTTCAAGTGCAATATGTTGGAATGCAAAAAAGCTAGAGGTGGTGGCACAATCAACTCCAGAAGTAGAGTATATCTCCATGACAGCTGTTATAAATCAAGTAATCTGGTTAAACAAGTTGCTTGCTGATTTAGGCCAAGAACAAAGCTCACCAACTGAGCTTTGTTATGACAACAAGTCATGCCATTGCTATTGTTTAAAATCCGGTTCAACATGGCAGCACCAAGCACATCAATGTAAAATTTCACTCCATAAGAGAAGCTGAGAAGAATCTATTTATAAAGCTTCATTATTGTCCAACTGATGTTCAACTTGCTGATATAATGACTAAAGCACTTCCTAGATCAAGGTTGGAATTTCTAAGGATGAAACTTGGTTTGTCCAAGGCAAGTCTTAAAGAGGAGTGTTAGAATCTATTTATGAGAATTTGCCTTGTCGATAGAAGATAGAGTTAAGTGCAGTCAATTATTTGAATTTCAATACAATTGTTTTCATATCAGATTCTGCGGATTTGCTGCAGAGTATTATTAGAAGACCAATAATCTCTCAAGGTTGTTGAGAGTTTTTATTAATTTCAAGTTCTTTGTAAGCCTTTAAATATGCAATCTCAATTAATTAAAAGTATTGATCTTTCTATACTTAACTCTGCTTTTTAGAAATTTCTACTCTTCTTCTGCTCTTCTCAAATCAGTGTTAGTTGTCAGCAAAGAATTCTATCAGGAATATTTTCGGCTTCATCTTTCTTTCTGTCGCACGTGTGTGGCATCGCGGCGATCAAGTCCACTCTCAAATCCTAGATGTTGGTATCCTGGAAAAATTAGGAAAAATGGGGTAGACAAGGATTTCTTGTCTTTTATCTGTGGAAAGCAGGAATGACAGTCATCACGTAGTATTTTGGTCACTATGAACCCTAACTGGTCTTAGAGATCGGGTACGAGGACTGATTGCATAAAGGGAAGGTATTAGCACCCCAAATACACCCTGCCTAAAGTAAGCTGCATTGTTTTATTGTCCGATAAAATCTAAGGTATTGTCGTTTTTTCTAGTTGTTGGTCCATTTATGGTTTAAGAAAAGTCCTCGGCAGTAAAGAGATCCTTATGTTATCGGGTAAAACCTAACCGTTCTAATGTCAACACAAGAATTTAATATCCGGAATATGTCTTACTTATAAGGTCGTAACCCCAGATACTAAATGAAAACAAACTATTTTTTTTGAAAATTTTGAAATATTGGCCTAGTTCTCGTGACTTTAATAAATTGGTTATTAAAGCCATAATGCATGTTAATACATATTTTTGAATTTTTGTTGTATGAAAATATAATATGATTTTTTTTCTTTGAGCTACTTGGTCGTATGCATGAAAACAAAAACTTTTAATATTAGATTTGTATCTTTACAGTATAAAAATACAAACCAATACTAAGCAAAATTCAATAGAAAAATATGCGGGAAAATTATATATTTTTTGAAATAATAATTTTTTTTTAAAAAAATTTATTTTTATTTTTATTTTTTTAAAACTGAATCAAGCTCGATCTATGTGATTGGGATAGATCTAGTGGCCAACCTGGTCACTAGTTTAAGGCAGTGACCTGGCTGAGTATGGGCATGGTCACTAATTCAAGCCAGTGACCTGGCTGAGTAGCAGACGTGAGATGTCACGCACGCCTGCCACTGAAACAAGGGAATTATAATTAACAGCTACTGTAGCATGTGAATTATAATGCAAAGGAGAGAAGAAAGGACTCACCTGGAGACGAAGCCGAATACACTGGTGTGTTGTTGGTCCTCTGTTCGTGTCTCTATCCTTTTTCTGAGTTTTCTTTTTTATTCTCTGCCCGTGTGTTGCTCCACTGTCTTCTCCTTTTGCTTCTTCGGTTTTTTTGTTCCTCTGTGCTTCTTCTGGTTCTCGAGAAAGGAAGCCGATGGTGGTGCTGACCTCCTCCACTGGTTTCCTGGTTCTGGAGAAAGGGAAGTCGATGGTGACGCTGACCTCCTCTGCTGGTTTCCTGGTTTTGGCAAAGAGGAAGCCGATGGTGACTTAGCTCCCCTGTTCTCTGTGTTCTTTGCTTCGCCGTTCGGTTTCTCTTGTTTCTGTTCCTTTGCTCCTCCTGTTCCCGTCTCCTTGTTCGGCCCTCCTTCGTGTCTCCCCCTTTTCTCCTGTATTTTCATTCCCCTTCTCAGCTCCTCCCCTGTTCTCTCTTTCTTTTTTTCTCCCCTCTTCCCTCCTTGCGTCCGTCGTCCTTTTCAAACCCCCCCCCCGGTGTTCGGTTCCTTCTCTGGCTTTTATAGCCAGAGAACGCATGCATTTTCCCTGATAATAAAGACACTTAGGACCGTTATTGCTGAAGTAATGGTAACGGTCGGCGATGGCAGGGGCGTCCGTTTTTCTCCGGCTTTATAGCCGAATTATACGTTTCAGTAACGTATTGCATCGTGACAGCTGAGGCTAATTGCTTCTTCTTCTTCCTGCTGAAACGGCTTCCCTGGTGTAATAAAGAAGGTGATGAACAGTGACGGTGTTCTTTTGAGATGTGAAATGACCATTTTCAGTTTGGTCACTCAAGTTCTGAACTTTTGTAATCACGTCCTTGGATAAATTATAATTGAACCCCTGAACTTTAATTTCTTCCCAATAAAGCCTAAATTGACTTAAAAATATTTTTTCTTGCAATCAAACTCTCCATAAATTCAATTAAACCTCAATAAAATTTAATTGAATTCATAAACATCTGATTTTAGACTTTTCTTTCTCAAATTGAATTTTTCTTGTCAACAATGCTCTTATAAATAAAAAATATATTGTTAAATTTTAATTCTTATATTTTTAAACCTCCTCAACTAATTTCTAGCCATTTTATGGACATTTTAGCATCCTTTTTCTCGCTACTAATATTTTTTTGAATTTCTTTCGAATATTTTTTCATATATTGTTTTTGTATTTTTTTATTTTTTTGTGTGAAAAACCAAAAAAGATAACAACACTTTCCATAGAATTTTTTTGGCCTCATTAAGAAAGAATAGAAGTATGTCTTTCCTTACCAGACTTTTTTATTGTCTCTTCCTTGCTTACATTGATCCAGAACTTAAGATTCATGGCAGTCCCACTTCTTAATGTTTGCGAAGTCTCAACTATTGGCTAACGTTTTATCTATGATTCTTCCCTGATGCTTGAGAAAACTCTGCTTTAGTTTTTAATAAAAATGAAAATGGGGGCTTTAGTTTTGTTATGTTCAGTTCAAGAATGCTAGATTTGAAGTTTGAACCCTTGGTAGGATATTATTTGTTGCTTTGACTTCAAATTCTTGCTTGTAGTTTAAGCAAATGATTTCCTTTTTCCATTTGGGGAATTATTTGTAGCTTGCTGGCAAAATAAGTATAAGTTGGATGGACTTTGAACATAATATTATTTCACTCTACTCATTTGTCTTTAGGAATCCGGTTTCCTTTTATACTTTTCATCCTGTTTCTTGTTATGGTTTGTCAACATTCTGATTCGCCCTCTGTTTTTCAGTTTTTCATGCAGGCAAAGGCA
>Ga0325414_1004352_pt1 | contig 14800 bp, 5 predicted proteins | sample PopdelMetagenome_8_FD_206183 | JGI IMG/M metagenome (GOLD analysis project Ga0325414, IMG submission 206183) | Populus deltoides microbial communities from Bellville, Georgia, United States - Leaf-PdKOR-R3 | ecosystem: Host-associated > Plants > Phyllosphere > Phylloplane/Leaf | place: USA...
ATTGGACACAAACCAATGATCAGAGGACACGCCTCCCATCCTATTCCATTTCAGTTTTGAATGTACCTAAAAATATCTCCAGTTTTGTTGAATGAACCTTGTTTCTTAAAACTTAGGGGTCGTAGCCGTCGGTTATAGTTCAGTTTAGTTTGAATTTAGAGTTGGTTTGTTTTTATGTTCTGAAAGGTATTTTTTAAAAAAATAATTTTTTTAATTTTTTTTAAATTAATTTTTTAGTATTTTTATATTATTTTAATGTTAAAAATAAATTTTAAAAAAAATATTATTTTAATATATTTATAAATAAAAAATACATTAAAAAATTATTCGCTACCAAAATAATAAAAGTACTTTAAACTTCAACATAATCAGCTTTTTAAAAAATTAAATTAAATCATCGATTCAAATCAAATAGTTTGGTAGATTTTTTATTTAAAATAAACCTAAATTATTTCATACATGTTTTAGTTGAGCTTTTTTGACAGGTTTTAATGTAATGGTTTTGGGTTTTTTTATTTTTTTATTTAAAAAAAAAAAATTCCTAATTTGGTTTGATTTTTTGTTTTTTTAAACTTGAAATATGTCACAATGAACATCTCGATGAATAAAAAAATAAAAATGAAAAAACAAAAAACAAAACAAAATTGTCATTTAATTTTATAGCAACTACAAACTCTAATTGGTCTTCAAATATTGTAGATAAATGACTAGTTATGTAATAAGAAAGATAAAAAAAAATCATTATATGCATCATATCTAAGATAAATTGCATTATTGTTTGTTAGGAAAACAAAGAGAGTTGGTTATACATTAAAGTGACATGTTTTGTTTTAAAATCTAAACTAAAATAGTAGTTTTGGTTGTAGACCTCAGAACGACTCAATCCCCACTTTAACAATAGTTCGGCGTCAAACCATCAAAGATGATTAGTTATTGATAAACGTTGTTATACAGATTGGAATGGAACTGAAAGCAACTACTCACTCTTAATGGCTTCATGTTAGAACATGTCGATCCAACCTAACTTGCTCGCATCATCAAGGAAAATATTCCCAAAACAACACACATCAATATAATTACAAACATGTGACACCTTGAACTTTTTTATACAATTCCTAACTTTCCCAATAAACATGTATGTGTAAAATAGAGTTTTCTTTTTCCTCAAACATACCATTCAACTCATAATCATCGACTATATTCATCCTCCATATATTTGCACCATTATAGATTATATTGTTTTACGAGATGAAGGCAATTAAGTTTGCACACACACGAAATGAAACCCTAAATACTTAATAAAGAGTTTTTGAGCTACATAGTTTACCTATGTTAGATGGAATTCTACAAATTTAGACTTACATTATATATAAAACCTTTTAAATGTATTTGTGTTTATTTTTAAATGTACTATAAGAAAAACATAGTGGTTGATTTTATATCAATGGATGTTTAATAGTATCTAAAAAAAAATTATGATATGATTACACGGTATATATATATATTCACTAATTTAAATACTGGATGGTCGATATCCAAGAATAGAAGACGAGAATGAGTCCTCTAGTTACAAATCAAGTTCTCAAAATAAGTGAGAACTCATACACCACATACTAAACAAAACACACAATGAATGCCAAAAAAATGTTTTCACCAATTCTTACACTTGATAGTCAACATCCAATGATAAGAGCTAGAAACGGATCATCTAATCTTATGTTGAGTTCTCAAATAAAAGACAACTTATGCATCATATGTAAATATAAAGTACACAGTGGTTGACAAAAATGTATATTTGTCAATTCAAATAGTTGATAGTCAATATCCAATGATATGAGTCGACAATGGGTCATCTAATCTCGGATTGAGTTTTTGAATAAAAAATAGTTTTATACTCACATTATGGATAAAGACAACATGGAAATAACATAATAAAATACATAAACGAGTACTAATCAATTTTATCACTAGATAGTTAACATCCAATGATAGGAGTAGATAATGGGTCATTTGATTCTAAATTGAGTTATCGAATAAAGAACAAATATAATTGTGTGTGTATCAGATTTCTACACTGAGATCAAACCATTATGCCATGGATAACCCAAATTTGAACTTGGTCCTACCAACCCTGTCGCGGGGTATTAATATCCATCCTTATTTCACCTCAATAAATAAATCTTCGATGGCTTTATAACATGTGTCAAAATAGAAATTATTCTTGACACAAATGAATATGTGTTAAAATAATCCATACTTTATTACTGTTTAAGTCCTTAGTAACAAGTTTTACTTTATATTTGCTAATGGTTCCAATAGTTTTCATCTTTCTTTTGAAGATTAACTTATGGTCTAATGGTTTATTTCCAGGTGAAAGATTTACTAGTTCTCATGTATAATTATTTATAATGGATTTAATTTCATTATTGATTCTCTTCTTCTAATAAAAAGTTTCAGGAAAAGACATTACCTCATAGTATGTTATAGGTTCAATTTATAACAAGTATGTTAAAAAGTTCAAAGTAATTGTTTTGGTCTTTTTTGTCTTCTTACTCCTAGACTAAACTTCATCATCTTTTGATTGATAATGATTACTTAAACTAGCCTTATTCATTCTTTTAAATGAATTATTTACTTATGCTTCTTTAAATGAAAACACATCTTCAAAGAATATAGCATCAATTGATTCCATTATAGTATTAGGATGAATATCTTTAATACTTGACTCGTGTATAAAAAATTGATATGCACTACTACTATAAACATATCTAATAAATACATAATCCATAGTTATAAGTCCTATCTTGACTTTTTAGGATCAAGCTTTGCCTTTTTTAAAAAAAAAACCCTTATACTTAAAGGTAAATATATGAAGGTGTTATACCTTTCACAATTCAAATGATGTCTTCTCTAGCTTTTTGTATGGTATTTTATTAAGTATATAATTGATAGTTAGGATTGTCTTCCTCTACAAATTCTGGGGAGCTCCCAAACTTGTCAACATGACATTCATCATTTCTTTTCAATTAGATTCTTATGTTCTACGAAGTCATTCTATTAAGGTGAATAAAGAGCGATAGTTTGGTAGATAATACTATTTTAGAGACAGAATTCACCAAATGGTGATTTATAATATCTTCGTTGTCACTTCTTATTGCCTTTATTTTCTTATTAATTTGATTTTCAACTTTATTCTTATTAGCAATATGAAGCACATTATTGAGGGTCAAAAGTTTTTCATAAGTCATCTTTGTTATGACTTTCTCAATACCTGGTACTTTGAAGGTTGATGAATTTCCAATGTATAAATATTTATTATCCGCTTCTTTATAAGTGGAGAACAATATTTTATTGATGCATACATATCTTGATATGCTTGTATCAATCCATCATTTCTCAAGATTTTTTATCAGGTTGATTTTAAAAAAAAAATAGATATGTTCATTTTTGAACCTTTGTTAGTGAGGTTAATCTTAACTTTAACAATCATTATCTATTTTGGGTTACTTTGTTAAGCTTTATTTTTGCAACATTTAACTAGACAATCTATTTTGTTGCAGATAAAATAATTATCATTAAACTTTTTATCAATATTTTTTCCCTTCCCATCATTCTTTTCCTTTTGATTTTTATTGTGGAATTTTAACACTTATTCTGCAATGTTTACTTTAATGGCTATACCATAACATTTAACTTTTTTTTAGACAACTTATTGTCCTCTTCTACCTTTAGTCTAAAAAAAAGTCTTCAACTCTCATTTCCTTGCTTTTATGCTTAATATAATTATTTAATTCTTTCCAAGATGGTGGTAATTCTTTAATAATTGCAACCACTTCTCAAGTTCAGGGTGTTCAAATAAAAAAACATGTTTTGTTACCATTTCTTAAAATTCAATCTATTAAACTTTTGAAGTTTCTTATTATGCATTATAAAAGGTGATGGTGGAGTCCTCGCAACCAAGGTAGTACTTGCCAAAGAAAAATTGGTTAGAATAACCAACTCTTCAGTTGAAGGCATTATAAAATATTTTTGTAAAATAATGGCAAAAATATATATAATAAGCTTGGCTTCTCAACAAATAAAAAATATAAATACATCACAATAGTCAGAATTATACAAATAAAATTAGCTTCTTTAACAAGTACATAAAAAAATGTAAACCAAAACTAAAATTTTAACAAACCAAAGTTTGATAATAAAAAATTATGACAAGTATAAGAAGCTAAACAAATAAAAAAAATCTCAATTATGAGAGATTATATTAAAATATTATCCTAATGACATGCATCATACAATATGTTTGTTTAAATAAATTAAACAATTAGCATACCTTGTTTGATTGCATTACCTTGAGTTATAATTGTTATATCAAACAAAGCAAATAACTAACAAATATTATACGGTAGACATAAACAAGTTTCTATTGTTTAGTTCATAAAGAGATGTTACATCTATTTAATTAAAAGCATGAAAATAAACAACTAGATAAAATTTAAATTATAACACAAAGACTCTAATATTCTTTTAACTAATAATCAAGTTATAACAAGGATTATAAACTAAAAAAAAAGACTAAATGAAATAAAGCATTAAGATTGTTGTTCAAAATCACAAAATAATTAGACAAGTGAGCATATTTGTTTAGTGTTTAATTATGCAATATAATAAGAAGATAGTAAACTTGCAATCATACAAAGGATAACATGCTTAATTACTAAACTAATATATATATATATATATATGAAAGATTAAAACAAAATTTGAATATGCATACTAAAAAAGTATATAGTATATATTTAAACAAAACTAATTTAAGGTACTTACTTATTGAAACTCTTAAAATATAACCAAGTTGTTGTTGTCAATAATTAATTATTTGTCATTAAAGTTTTATTGCTCCTCACTTTGTGCAAAAAAACTTTTTTCAACAAGCCTCTCGAGATTGATTCACTCCTAAACAAGGTCTAACAAATCAAAGGAATACTGACTAAAAATCTCTCATTAAAAACTAATTTTAAGCACTAGATTAAGAAGAAAAAAAAGATCAAAACAAGAACTTAAAATAAAGGAGGAAAAATAGAAAAATTATGTAGGAAAGAAGTCAAAAATTTTACAAAGATATTGTACTAAACAATGCAGAAAAACCAACCCCAAAACACTCTTTTTAGCCCCTTTTATAAATGATTTTAGGAATAAAAACCAATGGAATTCCCCTTATTATCATATTTTATTACCCTCTATAAACCATAATTAAACCTAATTTTTTTATTTAAATCAGATATCTTCTAAGCTGAAAAAAATTGTTCATGTCCTATAAGAACAATTTTGAAAAAAATTAATCAGCTCCTTACATTTATGGGTTGGACAAAATAAAGGGCTAGGTTGGAAGGAATAAATATTTATAGACCAAACGTAAGCCCAAATTTAAATTGGCAAAAAATTATTTTTTATAGTTTGGAAAGCTATTTTACAATAAATCTAACCCAAGTCTAGGTCGACCTAAAGCATGTGCAGACCCTCGCTTGTGCAAAATTTAGCTCAAAGTCAACTTTGCTTAAGACTTTTTATCTTTAGAAACTTGAGGTTTTTTTAAGTCCAATTAACTTCTCAGCCTTTTACTATATAAATACCAAGAATTTTTTTTTCTTTGTGGAATATAGTTCTTTTATAGGTTTTGGGTTTCACTAAAACATGTCAATTAAGGATTTTTTAGAATATTTTTTTTATTCATCTATAATTTATTTAAATCATGTTAATATTTCATGTTAAAGAACTTGTGTTTAAGATTAAATTTCAATAAAATTTTAACTCTAAAAATAAATGATTTAGCTTCAAATATATCAATTAACCACAAATTAAATAAATTTTCTAAAAAGGATTGACTTTTAAGATTGGAAAAGACTCGGGTGCATGCAGAAAGCTCACCTCAAAACTGCCTTTATCACATCATTCCCTCTCCAGGGGCCTAAAACAATGATGATTAGAATTTATTTGTATTGTGGATGCATTATCAACTTGGTAGATCGATAATTAATATTCAAAAGTGTTTGATTGAATTGATAAATTGAGTAAGTTTGATATCCAAAATGCCTTCGCCACATAAAAATTTGTGAAACCATGAACTCAAAGGTGGATAATTGTTTTTTTAGATGTATCAATTTATTACCAAGTCTAACAAGAAATTTAAATGTCCTTGTTCAAGAATCTAAATCTATCTCCGAGCCAAATCTATAATGCAGAAATCCATTAGCTATAATCATTTTTAGAAAGAAGAAGACTAAAACAAATTCTGAACTATTTGGTATATTCATTAGAAAAAATGATAAGTGTATTCACATACAAGGCGTTTGCAATTATGAATCTATTATATTTTCATTTATAAAAGCATTTTGGATACGAAGTGAATTAAAATAATATTTTTGTAATATTTTTAAACTTTTTTAATTTATTAGATTTGTGCGTGTTTAACTCAATATTATCAATTATATATATATAGTATGATAAAAAGTGTGATTTATAAGAAAATAAAAGCAAAGTGTTATCAAATAATATGTCAATTATATTCAAGATCATTTAGAGTCAATGAAATTACTCTAACAAATTAAGCCATATTTTGAGTGATTTATTATAAAGTAAATCTAAGTTTGCTTGTCAAATCTATAATTTAGATAATGAGATTAAAGTAATTCAATTAAAAAAATTATGAAACTCAATCCGTAATAAATTTAATATTAAATAATATAATTAAAATTAAAAAATCAATAATTTTTTTTTAAAAAAGTACTAGAATCAACCTAGATTAATTAGTAATAGTATTTGTATTGAAAATTTATCATAATAGTAATAATAAAGAAGGATAACTTTACCACTAAAAAAAAAATTTAATTTCTCTGTCATCTTTTTTCACGAGATGACCATCACAATTCGTATGTTGAAAAAAAAAAAAAAGGGTTTTCGAATAACATGACACGTCTCACCATTTATTGCCAACAGAATTTGCATCCTCTTACAACCAGATATTCAATACAAATACAATCGCCGGTAGCAAAATAAACGTCCAAAAGCCACACAGAAAAAAACTCACTGAAAATTCTAGAATTGCTACAACGTGCATAGCTCACGGGGGACGATGGATTCTATCGCCTAGAAATCGTACAGGCACTTTTCAAAGAGTGGCATGTGCTGCTCCTCTAAGCAAATAAACAGGGATAAGCTCCCATCATTGACCGGACTCCTTAGTATATAGGCATTTCCTTCACAGAAGACTCTGGCTGGCCCCATGAAAACGGGTCTTCCCCACCCAAAATCTGCATCGTGTACAGGCAACCTGATCCAGCTCACAATATTGAGATTCGGGCTTGCATATGTGTGAGGCCCTCTCTTGAGAGCGTTGAGATCTGGCTGAGCTTCGATATAATCTAGGGCTGATCTCAGGTACTCATCATCCATCCTCACCAGTGCTTCATGGATCCTCTCCATTGTGCGGGCTAATGGTTTTGACTGTATTTCACCGGATAAACCCATCACCGTAGTTGTAAAAAGAACATTACCTAGGTAACCTGGTGGCAATTGAGGGTTCAATCTAAACCTTCCATCTGTTGAGATATATAACTTACTCGCTTGATCATCAGAGAGTCCGCGTGCCTTGCACATGGAACGCCAAATATGTGCAGTGATGGTTTCATACGTGCTATGCCTGACTGCACCATCTTCTATTCTGACCTTGGCTTTCAAGTTGCCAAGTTGTTCTGGTGTGATCTTGAAAATCTTAGTGCAAGTGGTTTTGGGTTGCGATTGGGGAGGAGTACTGTTCAATATGGTGGGAGGAGGGTCATATTCAATGTGATGGAAGGTAGGGTTTGGTGGGTCACGAGCACGAAGTAGGGTTCTGTCGATGAATGGTGGAGTGCTAACCGGCAGGCCACGAGCTACGTCGGACCATGAGTTGATAAAATGGAGAGCAGAAGTCCCATCTGCTAAGATATGATGCAAGCCAACTCCAAGAGAGACGGCTCCACATTTGAAGTGGGTCACCTGCGGTCGCACAAACAAAGATAAAAAAAAAAACCCAGGTTATCAACAAGATTTTGTCGTTACTATGTATAGTTAATTAAAGGAAATAGGAAACAGATCACTGATAGTACACGTAAACTCATCTTCACCAATTCGGGGAGTTGATACAAGAAACGAAATCAAGGTTTTAAGACAAAAATAGATGAGAGTAAAAAAAAATTAATTTAATTTAAAATTTTAAATTATTAAATAAAATTATAAAATATAATTTATATTATTTTTTAATATATCCCTTCAACTAAAAACTATTTAAATTTAAAATTTGTATAAATTCACTTTATATTATAATTAATTTTTATTAAATAAATAGAGATGATAAAATTCAAACTTATAATGATTTGATCATTAAAACTCTGATATCATATTAAAAAATTAATTTAATTTAAAAATTTAAATTATTAAGTAAAATTATAAATATAATTTATATTATTCGATAATAATTTTAAATTAGTTAAAACTTGATATTTTTTTAAAAATTAAAATAATATTATTTTAATTAATTAAACAAAGTGGGGGATTCAGTAATGAGAAAAGTTGTTGGGTGCGTGGGAAAATCTTAATGTACGTATTTACTATATACAGGTGATATCAATTGCAGGGAAGGATAGAAAACGAAAGAGAGCATTTATGAAGTGCTGAGATTTTCAAACAATGTTATCACATGTCCACGTCATCTTCGGTGTCTGGTCTCGGTACGAAACTGGGAATGAATTTTGAGAAGGGTCTGAATTTAATAGCGTGGATGGTGGTGTGGTTATGGGTGTTTTATAAATAATTTTTTGTGTTAAAATATATGTAAATAATTTTTTTTTATTTTTTAAAAATTATTTTTGATATTAATACATTAAAACAATTCAAAATTTACAAATTATATTAAATTTTAACAAAAAAAAATTAATTTTTTTAAGAATGCGGCCGTAGCCACATTCCCAAACATGCTCTAAATCTGTTAGTTCGAAGCTGATAACAAATAATGGGTTTTGAAGTGTGATGGTTATTTTTAAAAATATTTTTAATTTTAAAATATATTAAAATAATATTTTTTATTTTTAAAAAATTATTTTTAATATCAGTATATTAAAATAATTTAAAAATATTAATTTAAAATAACAAAAAAAATAAAAAATTTTAATTTTTTTTAAAAATACTTCCAAAATATAATACTAAACACACCCAAAGTATAAAGTGCACAGATCTTTACATGGCATGAAGGAGGAGATATTATAGTTTAAAATATTTTTTTATTTAAAAGTATATTAAAAATATTTTTTTTATTTTAAAAAAATTATTTTTAATAACAGCATATTAAAGTAATATAAAAATAAAAAAGATAATTTAAATTAAAAATTAAAAAATTTTAAAAATACAATTTCAAGTACATTTTCAAATATTTTCCAAATTAACATTTTATATAGTGTCTTAAGAAAACGAATCATTGAAGCATCCAGATATGCTTTTGATGGAATATATATAGATTGATTATGTTTTTGTTATTATTTTTAAAAAGTTTATATTAATATGATTTAGAAATGTAATAATAGTTAACATGTTTTAAAAATGTAAATATATTTATTTAGATCCCTAAGATTATAGATTACTTTTACGAAAAGGCAAGATTATGATTAACTCATAACACATTAACAGGTTTTAGAAATGTAATAATAGTTTTTTTAAAATATATTAATTTTTTTTTAAAAAAAGTCATTTTTAATAACAAAAGCTGAAAAAAAATCTAAAATATAAAGAAATAATCATTTCAATAAAAAATAAACAATGTTTAGAACAAGTTTCCAAACGGCGGCTCGAAAGGTGAAGGTACCTGTAACACCACTAGTGGAAAAGAAGAGATCCGGCCGCCCGAATAGTCGACCTCCGGAACAAGGGGCAGCAGCTTCGAGCTATCGGTGAAGTCACCCAAATCATCTATAGAACAACTTGTTTCAGCTTCAACAAACAAAATTCCTTCTCCATTACAGTGAATCTCAATTCTGCCAGATTCGTGCTTTCCCATTCTCCCTGCTGCAGGGTAGAACGGCACGAGAACATCACTTAGAGCATCCTTAAGCACTTGGGTTTCGAAAAATCTGGAAGAACCATTTGGCTTGTAGAAGTAGACAGTTTGGACGTGAAACATTGGTACCAAGAGGTCCAAATTTGAGCTCCATAGGCTCCTGTTGGGTGTCTCTCTAGAAGGGCGAACCATAGTTGACTGTTTCACATCAACTTTCATCTTTTCAACACCTGCGATGATCATATATAAACTGTAATAACTTAAAAGATTTGTGTTGATTGATCCAAGCCCGCTCGATATTATTATTGTTATTAGAAATTGCAATATAATTAATTGTTCTTTTTCTTCATGATAGTTCATTCTCCTTGTTAAACAAAATGGATTAGCCTTGTCCAGATGATCTCAAAAGCTAGTATCAAAGAGTATAGTTATGTAAAGCTCTGCAAAAAACAAAAAAAAAAAAGACTTGAACGAGATAAAAAAATTCGACTTCACTATTGCTCAAACATCGGCAACGTACGTGCTCAGTTTTTATTGATGAACAAGCAATGCGAACACAGCTACCTGTCAAGATGCAAGAACAAGGCCGAGCAGAACAGGGATCACTCACCTCGCTAAAGAGACCCGATGAAGAAGTACAGATGGAGGGAGAGAATCAGACAGAAATGGAGAGAAGATTGCGGCGTGGAAGAGTGCTTGGTTTGTTGAAATGAAATGGCAGTGACGCCCTTTACAGCCACAATTATGAGCAATGAATATACAAGTACAAGCCAAATTGTAAACTGTTTGGCATTCGGTGTAAATTGTGTTATTAAAAAATTTAAAATTTTTTATTAGAATTTAATATGTTTTGTATATTTTGAATCGTTTTTATATATTAGTATTAAAAATAATTTTTTAAAAATAAAAAAATATCATTATCATGTATTTTAACATAAAAAATTATTTGAAAAGCAACTATAACCACACTACCAAACTAATTCTAATTCTATTCTAGTTACTGCTGGTTTTTTTTTAACCATGCCTTGAATAACATTTTTTTTTTTAAATTAACATGCAAGCTTTTGAAATATTTTTGTTTTAAAAAATAAATTAAATTAAAAATTTTATATAAATATTTAATTAAATAAATTAAAAATTATTTATATTAATAAATATAAAAAAAAGTATTAACAAGTCTATTTGACTAGCACAATTACAAGTCAAATATTTTTTTTCTAATACAAGATAATAAATATGTAAATTTTAATAACATGTTTCTTTTATATCGAATAAAAAATATAACCTTAAATCAAAAGATTGATGCTTATATATAATAAAATAAAATAAAAATTATGTCTATTTATAAAAATATATGAGATCTCAAGTTAATTTTTATTGTATTATAAAAAAAAAATATTGTTATTGCTATAATTAAACATTATTTCACTGGTCTTTGTATAATAATTTAAAAAAAAAAACATAAGTGTAAAGAAAAAAAAACATAAATTATAAAAGAATGAAGATAAAAACAAAAGAAATGAAATATATAAACAAAGTATAAAGTAATAAATACTCAAAGTATAAAAAATAAAACATAATATGTTTTTAGAAGAAAAAAAAATATGACAAAGAATGAAGATAAAAAATAATAATAAATAGATCAAATATAAAATAATAAAAAGCAAAGTATAAAGAGAAAACAAATATAAAAAAAACCAAAAATTACAAATTTATCACTGTTACCGTACCCATTGAAGTAATGGAAAAAAATTTAAACTGTGTCATTTCTACAAAGTGGATTTCTAAAAACACCGAAAATTACAAATATGTCAGTGCTATTAAAAAAACAATTCAATTGTGTCATTTCTATAGTAAAAGTAAGTTTATTTTTGGTATTTGTATAATTAGGTAATGTAGACTAGAATGTACAAAATTAAAAATAGTTTGATTTATTACATCAATAATCATTGCAATGAATTGAAAACATGTTCTCCCCTTTTTATATATTTTCAAATTAATATAAATATTTTTATTTTTTATTTTTATTCGTACACGTGATCAGATGAATTTAATATGCGTGTTTAATTTTTTTAAAGAGCATTAAATATTTTTCAACATTCAACACATGAACATTGCCTGGTCGTAAATGTGCCAGCCAAGACACACGATGTTAGAAAAATCAAGCATCCATCGCGGAGACTTGGTGTCTGGCCTTCAAGAAACCACGTAGGCCTTAAAGACACTAGTGGAAGTGGTAATCAGCTATGGCTTTTAATTAAAATTATAATTTAAGTATTTAAAAGAAACAGCAACATTCCAGATTACAAACAAGTGCCTAGCAACTTAGATGAATTTTTTGATTTTATATATTATAAAATCATATTCAATATATATCTTAAATAAATTAAAGTTTATAATGCATGTTATTTATTGTTTTAAGAAAAAAATTCATAACCGGTCTATATAGGTCTGTTTGTTTTTGCGTTTTAAAAGTGTGTTTGAAAAAATTAAAATTTTTTATTTATTTTTATTTTAAATTAATATTTCTTTAATATTTTCAGATTATTTTAATATATTAATATTAAAAATAATTTTTAAAAAATAAAAAATATTATTTTAATATATTTTTAAACAAAAATAATTTTAAAAAATTATCGCAACTATACTTCCTCTCCTTGAATCTAATATGTGTTTTAAAATAAATATTAAAAAATTGTGATTACTTTTATGATAAATAAATGGCTGGGTGTTCAATGTGTGGCGCTCTTTTCAACGTAGTAAATGAAAGAATGCATGCCAGATAAGATCCGTAAATACTTGCTTTGAAACTTCACGAAGAAAGAAATTTTTTATATTAGATTCTTGTCCTTTGGCCTCAAAGACGCCACGTAGTATTTGCGATGGCCTTGAATTTTAAAACAAAATTTTATTTTCCGAGGTAGTTCCATCGGACGGCCTAGATTAGCGGGTGTGTATTTGTTGACTATGTTTTAGTTCGAGAGAGCTCCAGCCACATTAAAAAAAAAAAATCAAAACTCTTTTAAAAAAACTCCAAATATAAAAGCAAAAAAAAATGTTTGATGTTATTTATGATTAATTTTTTATCTTTAGAATTTTTGGAAACACAGGACCTGTTTAGAGTGTATTTAAAAGTGTTGTTATGATTTTTTTAAAGTATTTTTTACTCGAAAATAAATTAAAATAATATTTTTTTTATTTTTTAAAAATTATTTTTAACATCAGAATATAAAAATAATTTAAAAATATCAAAAAATATTTTTAAAATATAAAAACAAACTCGGTGAAATTTGTTGCTGTTTGATATTCATATTTATATTCTAATGATTTTCATTTAATTTTAAAAAATTAAAGATAAAAAAGTAACCACAAAAAATATATATATATATATATATATATATATATATATATATATATATATATATATATATATATATATATTTTCCCTCTTTGGATTATCCCCTTGTCTTGCTTGACATTGATTGGTACGAATATAATCCGATCTGTGGACTCTGGAGCAAGAGGAGTCGGGGCTCGTCCTGTTTAGCTGTGTGAAGGATTAGACAGACGATTCCTTAAATCGAATATTGTTATGATCTTCCAAAAACACCGTTTTCTTGACTTTTTTTAAAAAACTGGGCACGGGTCTGCTGTATGCTTGTCGGTTTGTTTTTTTTTCTAAAAGATATAACGTTGAAGTGATGAGGATGTGTTTAAAAAAATAACAGAAATTAATAATTTGAGATATAATAGTGATTGAGATTAATAATTTAGTTTTATTTTAATTAGATGATAAAAGAAAAAACAATAATAGTATTTGAATTTTAAAAAAAATCACAATACCTTAAAAAAAATAAGAGCATTAAATTGGATTAAAAAAGGGGAAAAAATTAATTCTACAAAAGAATTTAAAATAAAAAAATAATAATTAAAATAATGAGGGTTGAAATTAAAACAAAAAATAAATTAAAGACAACTAAATTTTTTCTCTTAGAAAGTTAAATTAAAAAAAATAACTCAAACATAAAAAAAAAAATGAGAATAAAATAAAAAAAATAACACATCATAAATTTGAATTGAAAAATGAGATTAATAATTAATAAAAATTGTATAAAAAAGTTAAGGAAAGAAATAAAAATATATGAAAAATTAACATCAATGAATAAAAAAAATAAAACTTATATAAAAAAAATAAAAATATAAATTAAAATAATTATTGTGATTGATTTAATACTCTATCAAGTAAATCCACTTGTTATTTGAATGAAAAGCAAAAAAAAAAAAAAAAGTAATTTTATGACTGTAATCCAAAACAAAATATGTCTTGTACTGCAGTAAAATCATTCCTCCCGATCCCCCTTCCGTCTTGGTATAATTCTTATTTATTGCTGTGGCTTGACTTATTGTAATTGTTCAATAAGCCAGGAGTCTGATAAAAAGTTGATCCGGCGAACTGCATTCAACCATCACGATTTCGGGAATGTTTGGAAATGCAGTAATTATTTTATATATAATTTTAAATTAAATTTTTAATTATAATGTTGAAAAATATTTAAAAAAACATTTTACATTATACTATGGAATGTTTCGAAATATAGTAATTATTTTATATATAATTTTAAATTAATTTTTTAATAATTATATTAAAAAATATTTCCATCGTGCTACTAAAAAATAGAAGCAATTTTGAAACCAATGGCCACCTCCAGCCATCTA
>Ga0325414_1004353_pt1 | contig 14799 bp, 4 predicted proteins | sample PopdelMetagenome_8_FD_206183 | JGI IMG/M metagenome (GOLD analysis project Ga0325414, IMG submission 206183) | Populus deltoides microbial communities from Bellville, Georgia, United States - Leaf-PdKOR-R3 | ecosystem: Host-associated > Plants > Phyllosphere > Phylloplane/Leaf | place: USA...
GTCATATTATAAGTAAGTGAGAATGGTAAGGAACCTACATAAAATGCCTAACTTGTTGTATAGTAAAAGAAATATTAGGCTAAGTAATTATCAAATAATTCAAACTCCTTACTAGCTACCAATACAATAAGGGATCATATAATAACTTATCATCATCTTGTTGTAGCTTCAAGTTGACCTTCATTATATAAGGACCAAGTTAATGGATTGAAGATTAACTACAGTGAGAAGCTTTTGAGTGTACTTATATTGATGTAAAAGTGTGTCAGTTTGACAAGGGTATGCATCAAGACCAATAAAATATTGTAGGGTTACCAAGATCTTTAATATGAAATGAAATGTTAAGATGTGTTTGTAGTTGCTCAATCAACTAAGAATCAAACCTTGTAATAACAATAACATCCATATATACAAGAAGTACAATAATCCTAATAGAAATTGTTTTGGGAAAGAGAGGAGTCAAACTAACTTTGAATAAAATTAAAATAAAAAAGAGTAGAATGAACTTCTCAAATCAAGCACATAATGCCAAAAACCACCAAACAAGCTTTATACCTTGCAACAGAACCATCATGCCATAACTTTATGGTATAAGCCCATTTACAGCTAAAAATTTTGACGCCATCAAGACAAGGAACAATATCACATGTGAGATTGTCTTAAAAAGCCTGAAGCTCTTCTTATATAGCTTGCTTCTAACATGCTTCATTAAAAGCTTAAGAGCAAGACTTAGATGTAATGGTAGTATTAAAAGGAGTTTGTATGAGAGAACCCATATCTATCCAAATGATGTAAAATCTAAGATAACCGATGAGGTTCAATAAGAACATGATCAAGTGTCGAGGTTACGTCATGCAATAAGACTAATGGATAACATATTTGATACACAATACTTAACTTAAAATGTTAAATAGAACTTGACACGTCATAAAAAAATAGAAAACAAAACTAAATAGGAATCATAAGAAGTTGAAAACTGAAAAAAATATTGATTTTCAAAGAAGATCATATTTTAAAAAATATGAAGTTTATTAGCAACCGATTCATAAAACACAAACCATTTTATGTATATTACTATATCTTGGAAAAGCACACCAAATAAGATTGAGAAGAAAATTTGTGTTATTCAGTATATGGTAAGTGAACAAAACAAACACAACCAAGGGCGGAGTTAGGAATTTTTTCTGCATTGAGCTATTAAATAAATATATAATTTTTTTAAGATAAATTATTAACTTATGTATATGAATTTTTAAAGTTAACAGTAAAGTTTTAATTCAAATAAACTACCCAAAATATTAAAAAATAAATTTAAAAGTACATAAAATTAAAGTGAAAGTAAAAATAAACTCACTATTGAAGTTACATCCTTCCATGTTTTGTGGAATATAATATAATTCATCTATAATCGAAGTTGAATCGATATTGTAACAACCTCTCAATCAGGATAAAATAACAATCTCATGTCAATTGAAAAACAAAGTAATTAAAGTTTTTCCCCATTTCAATTCCTCTTTCCTTCACTTGATTCTTCCTTACTTTTCTTATTTATTTTTTTTTACGTTTTTCCCTTACTTTTCTCTCTTTCTCTCTTGCCTTTTCTTTTTTTTCTTTTCTTATTTTGCTTCTACCTAGTCGGCAACATATAAAAGAAAGGAAGAACTGATTTGTTTTATTTTTTAATGGCAAATAACTATTTTACCCTTAATGAGTCGTTTTGCATGTATTTGATGATCTTTTTTTTTGTTAGCACTATCAAACTCTGTTCATCCTAAAATTTTAACCAGATTTTATTCAATATATTTTAAGATCCCTCATAAAATTTCAGCTCAATCTGATGGTCGGATTGAAAATTACACCCAATAACGTAAAACTAGTCAAAGTGTGAATTTTTTATCAAATTCTGAATTTCTTCAAAAATTCTGAAATTTTAACCCAAGCTAAAGCATTATATTAGAAGGCTCTACGTAAATTTTTAAAATTGTTTGATATCTCAATTAACAATTAAAAATTTGTTTTATATAAAACTAGTAAAAAAATATTGATAAAATCTTGACCTGGGCTAGAGCCCACTTGAGCCTTTACATGCCTCCACCCTTGAACACAACCAAATATACGAAGAAACTTATACTTAGAAGTAACACCAAATAAGTGAGAATATTGCAAATCATAATTGAAAACTTAGAAGAGAAGATAATTAATCAAATAAACAGTCATAGATAATGCTTATATCCAAAATCTAAGTGGTATAGAAGAGTCAATTAAACAAGGTGCGAACAACATCTAAAAATGAAGATTCTTAAACTCTACATCCTTATTTTGTTGAGTGTATGGGCAAGAAATGTAAACCCTAGTTAAAAAAATATTACAGTGATAATAAAAATATTGAAAATACAAACTATATGTACGGTATTTTAAAAGTGAGCTGAGACGGGGTATCTGGTTAAAAAAAAATACTTGAACTAGATATACGTACTAGCATTGTTATAAATATCTAGAACTATGAGATATAAATATGTGGCATTGGCTTCCTTTAGAAGCCACTTTGGCCAAACAAGCTAAAGAGAAGGGGAAAGCTTCTTCTTCATCTTTCACTTGATTTTTTCCATAAAAAATGCCTAAAAACCTTGGATAAAAGTTCTAAAAGGGGTTTTTTAGGATTAAAGCAAGGGGTTTCAAGTTTTAGAAGGGTTATAAAGCTTGGAAATAGAGGTGTTGGAAGTTAGAGAGAGAAAAAGAAGAAGAAGTGAAAAAAGGTTGGTTTCCTTGTCAATTTCTTTTTTATTTCTTATGATTAGGAGGTAATAATTACTTCCACCATGATTGATTATGATTTCGACATGTTTTGAAGCTTAGGTAGTAATGTGTACATTATAGAATGTTGAGTTTTATAGGTTGAGATGTTTGAAATGGTATTCTTTGTTTAAAATCATATTCTTGGGTATGAATTAAGAATGGGTAATGTGTGAATTATGAAAAATTAAAGAAAAAAATTATGTTCCCTTTTGTATAGGTAATTCGGTCAAACTAGTGAGAGTAGTTTTAAGATTTTTAGTTCAAATTAACATGAAATTGATGTTTAACTATGTTATATGATGAAATTAATGATTGGGTGGAGAGTTGATTACATGAAAAAAATTACATAATAGGTTTGATGATTGAGAATGAAATTGATTTCATGAAAACATGAATGAGAATCCATACTCTTCTTGATGTGGAATTCAACTTAAGCTAATAAATAAGGATGAGTTTGGTTAACTTAGTTGTTATAATGATTGAGTTGACTTGTGTTTGGTGAGATGTAAAATGGTTGGATAATTAGAAAATTGGCATGGAAACTTAAGGAGACAAACCTTAAAGTTTTTTTTAAAAAAAAAGAAAAAAGAAAGGGGAAGGGGCCAAAATCATAGCTTATAGGTCCTTTAAAATTATTATTAAATTGAGAATTTAAATAATTAAATCTATGGGAATGGATTCGAATATAGAAAACATGCGTGTATATGAAATTTTAAGGATTTTCCTTGCTATTAGTTTGAAAATAATGGTTGAATAAGAATTAAAATGAAATTCTGATGTTGGTTGTATTTTTATAAAGATTGTATCCTTGGTGGTATAGGGGAACAACTGGAATAAGATAGTAGCAAGGAGCAGCAACATATGCATAAGCTCTAGGTAGGTGCCCTGCATTTTTTTTCTTTATACTTAAAAGATTTCTTAAGTTTTTTTAACTATAAGTTCTTAAAATATGCACTTATTTATAAAAATATTAATACTAAGGAAGGATTTATTTGACTAGTTGTCTTGAGCTGAGCTAGTGACATTAGGGTGACTGATTGTCGGGATATGTGATTGACTAGCTATCTTAAGTGAAGCTAATGACATCAATGAAACTGATAGCTGAGGTGTTTAATTGACTACTTGTCCTAAATAGAGCTAGGGGTATCTAGATGACTGAATGCTAAGATATGAGATTGACTAGTTGTCCTGATAAAACTAGTGGCATCATTGTTATTAACTGATACTTAATTTGACTAGCTGTTTGAAACAGAGCTAATGGTGTCAATATAATTAGTTGTCAGGATATTTAATTTGGCTAGTTATCCGGAGCAAAGCTAGTAATGTTTGTGTGACTAACTTGTAGGGTTATTAATGGCTTCTTTAGATGAATTCAAATAGTTCATAAGTAGAAAAAGATTGTGCATTTATGTTTAAAATGTATTTCATATTAATGAAATGAGAAATAAAGGTGTATATGTTTTGTTTTGTCAATTGCTGAATTATGTACTCATATTATATAATAAATTGATTTCAGGTTCATCATAGACCCGAGTGGAGCAGTAGATTATTTATAGTATTTTTTTTGTTTAGGTAATGATGATGTACATATGGATAGGCTGAATTTCCTTTTTATAATATTCTTTCATGACTGACTTTTGTAATGCAAATTAAACTAGTAGTAAGATGCAGTAATTAAACTATTGAATTCTTTTTATCAAATTTGAAATTCACATAATATCTAGTCTTGTTTATTAAATTAAGAATGCATGTAACTAGTTCACAATGTTTCTTATATTCTTAATTATAGATTGCAAAATAAAGGGTTTTAGAGGAATAAATAAAGTTTAATTTTGGTTTGTGTTGCTAAAGGAAAGGTTCAGGATGGTTGGACCATGAATTAAGTCTTAATGGTGTGTGTAGATTGTTAATGTCGACACATGGAAATGTCTAATTTTAAAGGAGAATCTATTGGAATTTCAGTAGAATCTTAAATGACTCTAAAGGTGGTAAATTGTTATCATGAATTATGGATTATAAGATTTTTAAAAAAATCCTCGAGTATTTTTCAATGATTCATGACCAGTGATCTTTATGAAACATGTTTTAAAAGTTGGGGTTGTTAAAAGAACGTTGGGGGAGAATACTCTTTATTCATATGAATGATCTTAAAACAAGTAAAGGCTCGACTTTCATGTGAAGAAAAATATAAAGACTTACTTTAACTAAGTTTACACGAAGCATAATTAGAGGACATAATAAAAGGTAAAAACAATTTTTTATTTCCCAAATAACCATGTTTCATATAATAAGTGAAAGCAATAGAATTTGGATGTCTCAATTTCTTATGTTATATATGACTATAATTAACTATCTCAGTACAATAGAAAAAAAAAAGATCTAGGAATGAAAAACTAGAGAGGAAGTAAATGTCTCATTTGAGGCCCATTTGCTATCATTTTTCCTGACGCTTTATCTTAAGCACTTTAACCATCATGATTAAAATGGATTTTATAATTATTATCTATCAATTGACCAATATAAATTAAATTAGCAAATAAATTTAGAGACACAAAATATTATTAAAGGAAGACTCAAAAAATTCATATCACAGTGATAAGAAGAGCATTGTTATTGGTTATTTGAATAAGTTATTGAGCCTTATATTTATGAACATTATGTAAAACATTCATACTAGTAGTCATATGATTAAAAGTTGCAGAGTCAAAAATCAAAAAGAAATAAGTAGATTCCCCTTAATATTTATGAACATTATGTAAAGCATTCATACTACTAGTCATATGATTAAAAGTTGCAGAGTCAAACAACCAACAAAAAATAAGCAGATTCCCTTTACCTTGTATATGAAAGGTAGAAACAATCATCTATTATAGACCATCTCAGATTTGAGATGGGATGAAAAAATGCTTACAGATTACTAGTCCAGAGAAGAAACAAAGGAGGCAATTGTGAAAATGGTCTGGGTTGTATTATGAGGGGCTAGAGTGTGTTGATTTTAATATTGCACTTGATAATCTTAAATTATATGCCTGCCTTTTTTGCAATAATTGTAAAATTTCTTATTGTAGTGCTTTAAAATATGTCCAAACTCCTATATCTTATTTTGTATTAAGCAGCATATACCACATTAATCATCCCAAACATCATGGTTTCTAAATTAAGACCAAGTTAAGTGACTAAATATTATTCTTTACATAATAATCCTTTTAAGAAATCTCTGAATACGAAACAAGATTTTGGTTGATTAAGCTATCATGTGCAATCTCAAATTGTAGTTTTAGTTTCATCTAAACTAGTGTATTTGGCTCTCATGATAGACAACTTCTAGTGCCACTAAGGTCTTATTAGAAATGGTAGAATGAATTATCCTAGAATGTTCACTCCAAAAATTAAGAAATCCATAACAGAATTGTTCAATATAAAGATTACCTTGGCAATAATTACCAATTTCTAACTCTAGTTGAAAATTTTAGAAAGTTTTATATTGAGAATATATACTCCAAAGATAAGTTCACATCTCTATAGCAGTAGTCAATAATAAAAAATTATTCACCATATATGTTTGATATAACCCAATAACATAGAGATAATACGAGCATCCTTGCTCTTTCAATAATCAATATCCTTGAGTGTAGTGGGAGCTTTAGATAAACCACCTGCATCACCCCATAATTATTTTCCCTTCACAAATATCTTGAAATGAAACTCGTAAGTAAAGTGATTATTTTCATTAAAATGAATTGTTTTTCATGATAAATTAGAAGAAAAGAACTAAACTTGTGATAAAATAGACCTTGATATATATATATATATATATATATATATATATATATATATATATATAAATATATATAAACTTTGAACTACCAATAATGAAAACTTTCCAAATTATCTAGCCATGTCGCTATGATATCCATTTAAAACAAAATCTCTCTACACCCAAAAATTGTCTATAGCCCCAAACTAAGGAGTCTTTATAAAGTAATCCTAGAAAATATCCCACAACTCAACCTCGAAAAAAATTACTAACCCTAATAGTTAAGCATAAAATCTAGAATTTAGGTTGTTATACCATGTTAAAATGGTATGAATTTCTCTCAAATAAGGATCTCTTCTTTTTAAATAATCAAGTCTTAACATAATTACATCTTATAAACATTTATAAAACATAATTACAATCTCTCTAAAAGGGTAACTATGTAAAACTAATTGTCTATCAATCAATTTCTCAACATCAAGCTTTCTAAATCAAATAATTGTATGTCAATTAATCTTTCTAAGTCAAAATATTACAGATAACATCTATAATTGTTTTAGTAAGGTCATTCACATTGTGATAATGAGATTGATATATTTATGGAAATTTTTATTTTTTTATAATCTCTTTTTATAGTAGAATCAAAATGATAAAAACTTGTTTTTTTTCAAATAAAGGATATGTATTTACCATTTAAGCCAAGATATTTAATGGTTTAAATTCAATTTTTTAATGGTAGTTCTTCCTTTTGAACTAATAAAGTTAAAGTATAAACACATCGAGATTTGTATTATTAATTTAATTAGTTATTTACTTAAACTATTATATTTTGGATGAATGTTGTCCCACTTCCATTTAATTTGATCATTAAGGTTATATTTGGTATTATCATGTGGTGTGGTGCGGTTGGAAATGCCTTTAAACTAAACACAACTTCAAAGTTGTTTGGTTTTCATTGCTTTAACCTGTTTTTCATCAAATTGTGAAAAACAAAACTTGAGTTTGAGACAATTTATAGCTTTTCTGAAACCTGATTTTTTCAAATCGCAACCATAAAAGTTATCACAATGTCAAATACACACTAAATTAAGAATCAGGTTATGATAATTAACCAAAACCTTCTTTAAAAAGTTATTATTTATGTTAAATATATTATTAAAAACTCTTACACAAATTGGTCATCATATTATCATAACGACGATCAACCAAATCATATAGGAATGCCTATTTCTCTTTAGGTCAAACTTTTAACCATGCTCTGGTCGTGTCATCTGTTTTAATCAAATCATCATATAAAATGTCAAATTTCTATTTTGAAGGATTTATACACATCATATGTAACATATCTTGCAAGGCTATATTTTTTAACCTAGTGTTGAAGTTACCCACGAAATATCACGAATAATATTGATAATACCCAACAAGCTTGGGAAATATCTATGCCATAACATTCTTAATCATAGTACATCAATCTGATTTAATACACAACCTGTTACATACTAACAAAGCAAATCTAAAACTATCTCTAGTTATTATTAGTCTCTTATTTGATAATAGCAAAACATAATAGATAAACCCTATTATTAGCGTTGTAAGCTACTACAATAAAAAAATTTACCTTTTAATTATCATATAGATAAGTGTTGTTAATAGTAATTAGAGGACAACAATATTGAAACCCTTTTATTAAAGCACCAAAAGCCAAAAATGCTCTCCTAAATATTTATTTATTCTCATCAACCATTTTAAGATCCCAATCCACATGTGTTCCTGGATTTGGATCTTTAATAGTTAATAGCATTATAAGTAAGGTTTGAAATGACTCTTCAGCGTACCAAACAAACACTTTAATATTTTACACTTAGCCATTGATGCCTTTTAATATGAGATGTCATACTTATAATCCCACTCTATAGTAGGTTGAATATATGCAATACTCATACTTATATTTTTTTTCATAATTGTCAACATCACCTCAGCAATTGAGATCTAAGTTAATCGGACGATTGGAATTGTAAAACTAGTGGGTTTTGACATATGTTTGGCCCTTTTAATTTTGAAATCTCTCATAAATCAGACCTCTAACAATATCCCCTGTGCAAATACCATTTACATATTGGTTCTTGAATGCATTGCAACTACATATAAGTTTTAGTTTAACGATAGTCTTGTACTGCAATGAATTCTTGATATGTCATTGCTTAATTGTAGTAATACATTTAGACTTATCTCTGAATTTTTTTTCAATCTCCAATTGATCACTCGATAATCCTGAGTACCTATGACTCATAGCCCAATCATTGCATTCGTATTATGCATTCCCACTCACAACCAAAAATAAAAGGAGTAGAAAGCTCCATGAATTGGTTAATTGGCTCATCTAGCTCAACAATCTCATCTTCCTCATCAACTTTAATTTCCCCATCTTCCATATCCTCCTTAACTCTATCAATATGACAATCATCTTCTTTATTATTTGGTTCGGACTCTTTATAGCAATATAGAGCAAATGACATGTCCAACTGAGCTTTCATATCAATAATCTCTTGTGTCGATATTTGTTTCCTTGCATTACCACCTAAACCAAATGGATCAGCTACATATGATACTTACGTGGTCCTTTGAGTGTTACTTGACATCTAAGTCAACTCTATACTAGAGGATTTTTCTCGTCTAGGTTTGCTATTCAAGTACAACTATAGGATATTCATCCCATTAATACTGGCAAATCCAAACATTGAATTCAAATTTCCATTACTATAGATGGGTACACCAACATAATGAATTGAACTAACCCTAATTTGCATCATCCTCCAAGTAATTTCAACTTTGATTTTAGGTGCATTCCAACCAAGTCGATCATATAATATTTTAGATATCTCATTAAGAGACATATCTAATGTAGTAGTTAGGGACTCATTACTCCCTCTATTATAAGTGATATCATTCTCGGTATTGATAATAGTACCACCATATAAGCTTAGTATTCCAATAGTACAAGACATTTTATTAAACAATATAATAAAACCCAAGCCCAATTTATCAATATCGTTGGATTAATCAAGATACATAATTTAAAACTCTAAACCCTAATGATAACATAATCGGTGAAAACCTAAATTCATCAATTTCTTTATAAATAAGAAAATTATCTACCCAATTATTGTATTTCATAACTAATTTTCATATTTTATACCCAAGTCAAAAAAAATACCTCACTTAACCTTCTAAATCCTACCTTAATCCTAATTCACAATTGAGAACAACCCGAGACCATCGATACTTTAAAAAAATAAAAACAAATACAACTTAAATCAATGTATTTTATAGCTAATTAACCTAATTCATAAAAGCCTTAAAGTTTTATAAATCCCTAATCCTAAACCCTAGTACTTTCAAAACCAACAATAAGTATAAATTAGCACAAAGCTTACTAAAGTGATAGAGATAAAGTGTGTAATATGCATCTAAGTGTTAAAAATGGGTGGCGGTGGTGATAAGTGGTGGTGGTGGGCAATAATTGATGAGAGAGAGAGAGAGAGAGGACTCTTGTGATGGAGAAAGAGAAAGGGATATGGTCTCGTGGTGACTTAGGGAGTGTTTTATGGTGGGGAGAAAGGATGGTGGTTGTGAGCATTTACACTAATGAGGGCGAGTAGTGGTTGGAGGAAGAGAGGGGAAATAAAAAGAGAAATTGAAAGATGAGGTATGGGAGGATTATATTCTTTTGGAGCACAAGTGGTGGCTGTAGGAAGAGAGGGGGAAATAGAGAGAGAAATTGGAAGATGAGGTATGGGAGGGTTATATTCTTTTAGAGCGCAAACCTCGCACACGACTTGTAAGTTGTATGTGTGACATGCGACACACGAGTTGTAGATGAGGCTCGCGACTCACTCGAGTGTACTATTTATTTAAATATTTTCTATATTGTTGTATTTTATCATTTTTTTCAGTTAAAAAATAAAGAAAAAAGAAAACATCAAAAAAAAAAAAAGAAAAAAAAAGAAAAGAAAAAGATGAGATCCTCGTACTTCACACCGTTGACTCATGGATTGCCCCATTATTGGAGACCCCGGATTGGAATAGAGTGGACTGACCACTGTCTTCCGAGGTGACTTATTGCAGGCCCAAAAAAGAATTACCAAAATACAAAAGTGCTCATTTGGTTTGCTCTTATTATGTGCTGTCCTTGTAATGGTCGGTCGAAATGATGTGGATTTGACATCATTTTGCTGCCAGTGGACAGTGAGAAGAGGATATAAGAAGATAGCCAATGATTCCAAAGCAGAGAGGGCATTAAAGCTTGGAATCACCAAGTTTCCATTGCTGCTAGCTCAAGCTAAATTGCTAAATGTAGAATAAAGTTAGCAAAGGACAAGAATAGTTTCAGTGCTTATTTCGCAGTGCCATGGAAATTATTTTTTTATTTTAAAATAATATTGTTTTAATTATTTTTACTTCACTGTCATAAGCTGTTAATAATCTTTAATTACTTTATTAATTAAATCTCGTAGCCTTACTCGACTCGACAACTTTACTTGTACATGACGTTTGTACTAAATATATATACACACATCGCTGGCAAACTTTTTATTTGATAAAAGAATTAGCTCGAGAAAGTTGAGCTAACATATAATTAAATTAAAAGAAGGTGCTGAAGTGAGAAGATAAGACGGTGATAAGATTATTCTTGGCTCAAGTTGGGGTCTAGCTGATATCAAAATCCATTATGAAGGAGGAGGACTGTAAGGACGGCTATGGAAAATCTTAATTTAACACAGGGAGCTGCAGGGGCGTGCGTGCACTTTATGTGGCTTGACTTTGGCTTTGCTTCATCCTCTAGAACACAGATTTTGTGACTCCACCTCACTAACCCACCATTATTGATGATCGAAGAGTGAGCGCACGAAAGTCCATGGCTTCTCTCTCTCTCATTGCTAGAAGAAGGTGTTCATGAGGTCATAGTTTAAACCCTAGCTAAAGGAAACAATATTGGCTTGAGTGCCCACAAATATCAGCACATGCATACTAGAACAAGTGCATGCATGAGGTCATAATCAACCACCATTAATTATTCATGTTCTTCGTTTTGTGTTTCACTATAAAGAAGTAGCAAGTGGCGCATTTCTTCCCCTTGAAGCTCGTGAAACACAGTTTTCCTTTTCAATGCTATCTTTTTAGTTGTTAGTTCTCTCTCTTCTTTTTTTCTTTTTTTTTATAGATTAACAGTTTCAAAGTTCGAAACAGAGAGAACCACTCATGCAGATAAGATAGAAACACATGAAAATAAATATGCAGTTTTAAAAATTAATAATGATAAAGAAGAAATGCTACAATATATTATTTAACTCCATATTAATTTCAAAGAAAAAATCTTTAATTAAATTCATCTTCTTACTTGCAAGACCCAGACTTTTAATCCAAGCTCAAGCCCAAATCAGCTCAAACCCAACTTAAGTTAACCTAGATATATAAGAAAAGGTTGCAAGAGAATTACTGTTCTCTCTTCTAAGTCTTGTGGCCGTCGTGACCCTCTCCTCATCAAACCAAGAATTTCAGTTTTTGATCTTGAGTTTTGGGTTTAAGAAAAGTAAAAGTAGCAAGTAAGTGATTCTTTCTCATATTACTTTTGATTATGATTTATTTATGGAAAGATTAAAGAAGAGATTAGGGTTTATGAGGATTTGAAGTTTATTTAGTTAAGATTAATTCATGATTATTAAGGGTTTAATGTTAAGCGATTAATTTTGAGTATGTTGTTAAAAATAAAGATTTATGAGTTGATTTGTTTAAATTGATTTTTATGTGTTAAGAAATTCATTTCAACCTTGCTGGAAAATCTGGACAGAATGGTCTTGAGGTTGAAGATGACAAAATTTTATTTTGGTCATTGATTTATGAAAATTACAGTTTAGTCCCTAAACTTTGAAAAATTATAATTTGACCCTGATATGTCTTTTGAGATTCTGGGCAGTGTTATTATGAGGTTAAGGGTGATGAATCTCAGCTTCGTAATTGATTTGGAATATTTTCAGTTTGGTCCCTCAATTTTAGGAATTTACATTTTAGTCCCTAAACTGTATAAAAATTACAGTTCAGTCCCTGGTTTGTTCTAGACAGAATTGAGGATGGTTTATGGGTGAAATTTCAGTATGGTTATGCATTTATAGTTTGGTCCAGTTTTGGTAAAATTATGTTTTGGTCCCTGTTTTGGATAATTGTCGTTTTAGTCCCTAAACCTAGGAGACTAAACCTGATTTTCTTTTATGCATTGGAATCTTTTAATTGCGTTGCTTTTGAGTATATTTCATATATTTATTGTAGGTTCTCCTAACGATCCTCAACAGGTTTTTCGGGTCTTTCATTTGATATTCCTTTTAGTTCTATATTTTTTGGGTGAGTAAGATAATCTTTAATATGCATATAATATAAATAAATATGTATGTTGATTATACGATTAGTACAACCAGTAAATTTCTTGAATATTTATATATATTGCTTTATTTTCCGAGTACTCTTTTATTCTTGAATTTGCACTCGCAATCTGTCGAACTAAATGTTATTTGGTATGATATACGTTTCTTTGATGATTTTGTGAATATCTATTATGCCTTGATATAGGACTTGTCAGTAACTCCATGCTAACAGAGAGTAGTTAGCCTATGTGAACATAGTATTTTATACGTATACCTATCTGGTGAGAGATGTATCAGCCTGTGGCGACTGATCATCCCACAGTGATCACCTTCGGGTATCATGATCTCTGACATGTATTTCACTACTTTATGATAATATGTTTAGTATGTCTATGTATATGTATGTCAAAATAAATCATCTTGTAAACTATTAATATCTAAAATGTATATTAAATGTTATTCCATCATTGAGTTGGTTGAACTCACCCCCCATTCTTAATATTATTTCAGGTTCTTAGTTTCTGATAGCAGGTGAACTTTGTTGAGTGTTCTTGCTACTTCAGTTTTGGGTCGGCATGTCTTGCTTATTTTTCGATGCTTTCCTTTTAGTTTTGATTCGATGTCTTAGATGCTCTCCTATTACTCTATTTTTAATTAAGTTTGGATTTTGACAATGTAATAAGTATTATAAAATATTGTCTTTATTTTAATTACTGATGAGAAGTTTTGAACTATCATTTGATTTCATTAGTTTTGAATAATATAATATTTCTGAAAATTATGAAATACTGCGTATTTTTAAGAACATTTGTTCTTTTGATATGTTCGTTCCAAGGCTTAGCGTAGGTGGGTGTCCTTCCGACATTGCTCCTGCGTTGTCGGTCACGGACCCGGGATTCGGGTCGTGACATTACTATTTCGCATCGATTCCTAATTTCTTTTCTCAAATTCAAGTTTACGATCATCATTAAATAATAGTGAAGAGAATTGAAATGAATTTTAAAATGGAATGATTAATTAAGTGTGATTTTATTGTAATTAATACAAGAGATTATAATTTTAAACTTATAAACAATCTAAAATTAGCCTAAAATAATATATGTGATATTATTTAAGGGACAAATTGATATTTTATCATTTATAGGATTTTCGAGTTTTTTTATAAATAGAAAGTCATGACTTTTATTTTATGTGTAGTAAATTATACAGAAACTATGTAAATTACCGAACACCTGAAAAACACAAAAAAAGCTAGCACTCAAAAGCACAACAATCTCTCTCTCCTAAAAGAGTCTAAGAGATTTTTTATTGGTGCTTCATGTGGATTACCGTTAGTTGTCGGACACTTAGATGACTTATGGTTTGTAACAACTCAGCCTTGAAGTAATTATTCAAAGGTGAAAAATATTTGATTTTTAGGTAATCTTCGTATCAACCCTAAATAACTCTAGATCTGTTTAACGGGATCCTTATGGCTCCTAAGAAAATTTAAAATCCAATATTTTATGAAATATACACAAACATAATTATGAAAATCATAAGAATTTTTTTTATAATGATAATCTGCTAAAATTTCAACAAAGTCTCTCCTATATTGGAAGATCTCTAGTTATCGACTATATCTTATTACACTTCTATTCACATTTTCCATTTCCGGTCTAGATATCCTAGATCTCAAACCGCATCAATAATACTCATTATATCATCAAAGTCCTTAGGAATATGCTTGCAAATAATTATACAATTTAAGGAAAATAAAAACTAGAGCATATATATATATATATATATATATATATATATATATATATATAAACTCAAAAATATATTATC
>Ga0325414_1004354_pt1 | contig 14798 bp, 7 predicted proteins | sample PopdelMetagenome_8_FD_206183 | JGI IMG/M metagenome (GOLD analysis project Ga0325414, IMG submission 206183) | Populus deltoides microbial communities from Bellville, Georgia, United States - Leaf-PdKOR-R3 | ecosystem: Host-associated > Plants > Phyllosphere > Phylloplane/Leaf | place: USA...
TTTACATTAAAAGTTCTATCATAAATTAATGTTTCTAAAATCAAGACCGGAATTTAATTATAGTTTTATCCGGTCAAAATAAATGGTCAAAATAAAAAATATTTATCATTATTATTCAAAAATCTTCATGGCTCCATCAATTCTCAGTTAAAAATATATATTATATTAGTCAGTGACAAATAAATTTAAAATTTTAAAAGAATCAATTGCATTTTAAAAAATAATAAGTTATCTAATTTAAAAAACTTGTGGTTTGTTTTATCTTTTTAAATGATTTTTGGATTATGAAAATAACTACTCATCACCTATTTTTCCTCTAAAACTCTATTTTTTTACACCATTTAAATTAAAAATATATCAAACTTATCTTCCATCATCTTTATAAATTCATTTTTTACAATAAAATATATGTATATTTACCTTAAAACCTTTCAAGATCCAATTAAACTTTTCCAAAATTATAATTGATCTTAGATTTCTTTTTAAAAAATTAAAAACAAACTTAATCATGATTCTTGATCTCATAATTCTTTTGATACCATTGGAGCATCTAAGAGAGGGGAGATGGATGAGGTATTTTTTAACTATATCCAATAATTTGGTTTTAGACCAAATTACCTCAAGGAACAAGATCACAACCACGACAACCTTTTCAACCACACAATAATATCAAGCACATGACCACAATAATTTTTGTCACCTACACACATGAAAATAGCGTGCTTAAACATATAATCCACATAACAACATAAGTAATAGTGAAAAAAAATAAAAAATAAAAAATAAATAAAGAGATAGGTAAGGGAGATACAAATAAATTTTATAGTGATTTGTTCTAACCACATACTCCATATTTTTTTTTTGATAACTAACCGCCTACTCCATACTCTATGTCAAAGAAACAATCAACCTTTCAACACTAGAAACAAGATTAAACCCAACATTGCATTTTTTATGAAGATAAACCAAACGCATACAAGCTCACGCATAAAAGGTCATAACTGAAATCCAAGTGGTTATAGTGCTATATATATACACTTTAACAAGAAGTTTAACTAAAAATGAATGATATAAAATATACAAATATATATATATATATATATATATATAGATTATATTAGAAAATAATCTCAAGGCTTTAATAGGTGTAATCTATCTCTTTCTAAGTGAGGTAGGTGAAGCAATCAATATGCAAGAGAATAATAAAAAGTAACCTTGGAAATTAAAGGAATTGATTTTGTAAATACAGGAGTAAAAGCTTAACGATTGTAACAACCTTTAAAATATATAAAAAGAGGCCAATTTATAGAGAAAATTAAGCTTGTAGTTGTTTAGAATATATTAGAATAGGCCAAGAAATTTGAATTTTTAAAGATTGATATACAATATGGTTTAAGCTAAATGATGTAAAAATCATATTATTCAAGAGAGAAAAAAGTGGTGTCATCGAGATGGAAATTAAATTGCTTGTTTTGCTTATCCTAAGTGGAAGATGAGAGATAAGGTATTCTCAAATTCAAATATAAGTGCAAGAACAACCTTGGTATGACTCTCACACACTTGAGTATAAAATACAAAAAATAATTTCAACTCATTCAAGTAATAAGTGGCCAACCACATATACTAAAAAATCATCTAATATATGAGTGATCTCAAAAATGTTTATCGAACAAGGATGTCTAGTTTAGTAGTTGTCTTTGAAATTTTATATCTAATTTAGTTAATCGGTATACCACATACTATTTGGCTTGTTGTGTAGCATTTCAAAAGGCTTTAGAGATGTGTTTTGTATGGTTATCTGGTGTAATAGAGGTCTTAGACTTTTTAAGGGTCATAAGGTATTTTAGGGAATTTTATAACTAATTTTTCAGGATAATAATTTAGGTATAAGAAGTTGGTTTTAAGAATTTAGTTTTTAAAAAGACTTGAATCATATATAACAACATCCTTAGAATAATTTTGTAGAAAAGTATACTATTATAATAGTTTCATATTTTTATCACAACTTCAAGACTTATCAATTATCCTTGAAATGTTAGACATAGTAAAGAACCTATATCAACACAACTTTAAGAAAATGATTAGTAACTTATAACCTTAAGAAAATGATTAGTAACTTATTAGTTTGATTCATCAAAACTATAAGCAAATGATAGCCTTTTGCTAATATTTTTTTTTTCTTTTTTGATGATGACAAACTATTAATACTTTCACAAGTATTAACATGTCAACAAAAGTTATGAATGATTGCTCCTCTTATGGATCATAATACATTCTTCCTATCAATTATACAATATGTCCATGAAATACATGAGAAAATCTAACATAAACATTTCAAATCAATAACCATAAGTTCTTGGTGTCGCATGTGTGCGGCGATATTCCACTCTCGTAATGTATCTGGAAAATATGAGGAGACAATAAATTCTTGTCTTTTATCAGTGAAAAATGGAATGAGAGTCGCCGCTTAGTAATTTGATCACTAGAAACTCTAATTGGTTTAGAGATCAGGTACAGGGTTTGGTTGCATAAATGGAAGGTATTTGCACCCCAAATACGCCCCACCTAAGGTAGGCTGCATTGTTTAATTGTCTGATAAAAAACTAAGGTCTTGTTGTGTTTTCTAATTATTGGTCCGCTTATGGTTTAAAAAAAGTCCTCCTCAGTAAGGAAATCTTTATCTTATCGGGTAAAAACCTTACCATTCTAATATCTATAAAAGAACCATCTTTTTAATATCAGGAATACGTTTTACATATAAATTCATAATCCTAGATACTAAAACAAAACAACATATTTTTTGGGTGTAATACAATCCAGTATTAAGAAAAATTAATACAATCCAAATTTGTATCTTTACAGTATAATACAATCCAGTATTAAGAAAAATTAATAGAAACATACGCAAGAAAATCAACAAATTTTCTTCAAAAGGATTTTTTAAAAATTATTTTTGGATTGGGCCAGGCCCGGCTCAGTCATTTTGGGCCGGTACAACCTAGTGAACAGTTGAGCAGCTCTCCACTGTTGACATGAACAATGGAGCATGAATTAATTCACCCTCTACTATTCACACAGAATAGTGGAGGAGCCGGGGACGACGAAGAAGAAGAAGCTGACCTGACAGCGGTGGCAGTGCTAGTGGCTCGTAGTGGGGTCGTTGTTGCGGCTACCAATGGTTCTAGATGGCGGTTTTTTTTTCTTTGTTTATGCTTGGCTTCCTCTTTCTGTCTCTGTTTCCCCTTTCTTTATTGCTTCTTCATTTCTTCTTCTGTTTATGTTGGTGGTGGAGCTGTTATCAACAGTGGCTCAAAACAGTTCTTGTGGCGGTAGAGGTGGCAGACTGAAAATGGTTGTTGCAGTGGTCTTCTTCTCCTCCCTTCTGCTCTTTTTTTTCTCCTCTGTAACCTCTCTATTCTTTTTCAAAATCTTCTCCCATGTTACCCCTTTTTCAAATCTCCCCCCTTGTTTGTTTTCTCTTTGCTTTTCGTTCCTCTTTCTCTCAAATTTTTCCTCCCCCTATGTTACTCTCTGTTTTTTCGTTCTTCCCTTCTTTTCTCTCTGGTTCTTTCTTTTCTTTCTTTTTATTTCATTTTTTTTTGTTTCCCCTGTCTTTCTTCTCAAAATGTTCCCCCTTGTTTTTTATGGTTCCCTCTCTGGTATTTATAATCAGAGGAGGAGAGAGCCACCTTACCCCTGTCATGGCACAGGGTAAGGTGGGCAATGAGGAGCTGCTTGCATGGCATGGCTCCCCTCTCCTTTTTTCAGCGTGAATGCAGGGCATGTGGAGGGGTATGACATGTCAGTGTTTTGTCAAGCCGGGGGAGAGATAGCGCTGGAAAGAAAGCTTTTTCTTCCCTGTCTGTGTGTGGGGGGAAGGAAGAGGATGCACGATGTTGTTCAAAACAACATCGTTTCATTTTAAAAGAAATGGCACCAAAAATATTTCAATTTCCAAATCGATCCTTAATTTGTGATTTGTTCAATCAAGTCCTCGATTGCCCATCAATCTTCAATAATTATGCAATTAAGCCATTGATTTGACAAAATCAACTCTTAAAAATTATAATTTAAACCCAGAACTTTAATTTCTTCCAATTAAAGCCTAATTGACTTAAAAATTAAATTTTCTTGCAATCAAACCCTTCATAAATTCAATTAAACCTTCAATAAAGTTTAATTGAGTCCATAAACATCTGAGTTTGAACATTTCTTTTTCAAATTGAATTTTTTTTATTAACAGGGCTCTCATCAATCAATGATATACTGTCAAACTTCAATCTTTGTATTTTGAAACCTCCTTAACTAATTTTTGGTCATTTTCTAGGCGCTTTGACATCTTTTTCTCACTGCTATTATTTTTTTTGATATTCTTTCGAATATTATTTTTTTGATTTTTTATATTTTCTCCTTTTTTTTACGGGGATCAAAAAATGGGTAACAATAGATGTCCCTCTTTACATTACTTACGAAGCGAAGACTTTGCGTAGTAAGCTTTGTAAAGATAAACAAAATGAACTTTTGAAATTGATCTTCTCGAAGCTTAGTCGATCTGAAACTTTATCTTTACAGCAACCCCCTTTAACCCAAAACTAGAGATCAAAACTATATGCAACTTGGTTATTCTAAGATCCCAATCTGACGATTTCCTTTAACCAGAACCTAAAACTGTTTTTCCTAACGGCAGGATTTGCACTTTCTTTTTTCTTTCTTTTGAGAATTTTCTAATGGTAGGTTTTTTCTCATTTTTCTTTCTATGTTATGATAATGTTGGCAGCTCGGTCAACTTGAGATCCCATTTAGCTATCCTCTTCTACCATAACCAAAAAAATCTATATTTGCGGTTAAGTCAATCTAAGATCCCATTTAATGATCTCCTTTAACCAAAACCAAAATCTCTGTGCAGCTTAGTCAACCTAAAATCCCATTTAGCGACTTTCTTTAACAAAAGCTAAATTCTTTGTGTGGTTGGGCTAACCTGAGATCCTTTCTGGTGACCTCCTTTAACCAAAACCAAAACCTGTTTGTCTGTAGCTCGACCAACCTGAAATTCTATATGACGATTCCCTTTAACAAAAGCTGAATTCCCTGTATGGTTGAATTAATCTAAGATCCTATCCGATGATCTCCTTTAACTAGAACCAAAATTTTATATACAGCTCGGTCAACCTAAAATCTCATATGTCGACTCCTTTTAACCAAAGCTAAACAGATGTGTGATTAGGTTAACCTAAGATCCCATCTGGCAATTTTTTTAACTAGAATCAAAATTTTATGTGCAGTACGGTCAACCTGAAATTTTATTTAGCGACTCCCTTTAACCAAAGCTAAATTCCATGTATGGTTAAGTTAACCTGAGATCCCATTTGGCGATCCCCTTTAACTAGAACCAAAGTCTATCCAAAAATTAATTTGCGTGTAGCTCGGTCAACTTGAAATCCCATCTAGCGAATCCCTTTAACCAAAGCTAAATTCTATGTATGGTTGAGTTAACATGAGATTTCATCTGGTGATCCCCTTTAACCGGGACCAAAGTCTGTCCTAAAATCGATCTATGTGTAGCTCGGTCAACCTGAAATCCCAATTGGTGATCTCCTTTAACCAGAAGCAAAGAAAATATATGTGTGGTCTCATTGTAGTGGGTGACCAACCCAAGTAGAAAAAAATATGAAAAGTGAAAAGTGGTCTCATTATAGTGGGTGACCAACCCAAGTGGAAAAAAATATGAAAAGTGAAAAGTGGTCTCATTGTAGTGGGTGACCTACCCAGGTGGAAAAATGTAAAAAATTATCTCATTGTAATGAAAAGTGAAAGTGGTCTCATTATTATGGGTGACCTACCCAAGTGGAAAGAAAAAAAAATGAAGATTTTTCAAAAATGATCTTATAGTAATGGGTGACCTACCTAGATGGAAAAACATTTTCAAGGTTAAAAATGCAGAGATTTTTCAAGAATATGTGTGGTTGGGTTAACCTGAGATCCCATCTGTCGATCCTCATTAACTAGAACCAAAGTTCTGTGCGTAGGTTGGTTAACCTGAAATCTTATCTGGTGATCCATTTTAATCAAAGCTAAATTCCTTGTATGGTTGAGTTAAACCTAAGATCCTATATGATGATCTCCTTTAACTATAACCAAAATTCTGTGTGTAGGTGAGTAGCTTAGTCAACCTGAAATCCCATCTGGCGACTTCCTTCAACCAAAACTAAAATCTGTGTGTGGTGGTTAACTTGAGATCCCTTATGGTGATCTCCTTTAACCAAAATATGTTTTATGGATCGTTCAATCTGAGATCCCATATGGTGATCCCCTTTAACTAGAACCAAAGTCGGTGCGTAGCTTGGTCAACCTGAAATCTCATCTAGCAACTCTCTTCAACCAAAGCTAAAATCTATATGTGATAGTTAACCTGAGATCCCTTCTGGCAATCTCTTTTAACCATAATCTATTCTATGGCTCGATCAATCTAAGATCCTATATGGCGATCCCTTTTAACTATAACCAAAGTCGGTATGTAACTTGGTCAACCTGAAATCTCATATATTGATTCCTTTTAACCAAAGGTAAATTCTATGTATGTTTTTCTTAATGACAGTGTTCGAACTGAAGACTCTTCTTGATGACATGGTTAATCTTTTTATTTCATTGAGATTTTCCTAATGGTAGGGTTCATCTCATCTTCTTCTCGTTCTAGGGTCAAAGCTGTGATTTCTTTGCTATCATTAACTCAATGATTCTTTATTTGTCCACAATCTCGCTGAACTTCATTGATGATCTTTCTTGTAACAATTCAAAAATATTTGATGCAATGTTTTGAGGTTAGATGACATGCATGCATCCTTACCTGATTTGAAATATAGCCCCCCATTTAATTTCCATTGGCATTGGGTGTCTTTACTTGCTATCCAAAACCTTTTTTGTTCTTCTGACTAACTAGCTCATTCACGTGCTAGCCTTCCACTCAATTGTAAATGCAGTACCCGTTCTGGGATGTCCATGACGATTATTGTTTTCATTGTTTATCAAGCTTGATAATGCCTTTAAGTGTGGTGTTGCTTGATTCATCATATTGCTTGCTATCAAAAACCTTTTTTGTTCTTCTGACTGACTGACTCATTCGCGTGCTAACCTTCCACTCAAATATAAGTGTAGTGCCCATTTTGGGTTATCCACGATGATTATTGCTTTTATTTTTTATCAAGCTTGACAATGCCCTCAAGTGTGGTGTTGTTTGATTCATCATGAAGGAGCTTAACAAATCATTCATCTCTTGGATTCTCTCGATAACTGTTCTTTGATTAGTTATGTGCGTCCTGCTAATACTCATCAAGAGGTTTTCTAGTGTCATCCTCGTCTTAGATTGCTAATCAACTACAGACTTGCCTCTAGTTGAAACAATACTTTTCCAGTATATATTATCATCAATCTTCTTGGAAACTATCTAATCATCTAGACATGCATCTCATAGCTTGTAGTAAAAGGCTCTTTATTGTAGGGTCCATGCTTTTCTCAATAGATCCCTTTTGGCTCATCTAATCAGATTATAAAAAGAAATGCATTAACATCATTAATGAAGTTAATCACCCATATTCATGCGGTAAAGAGCACTTTTACTTCGATGGAGCTTATTCCCATAGTCAGTCTTGGTGGGATGTATCTTTTTGATATTCATTCAAATACAGCCATATGACAACATCGGTTGATAACCATGTTTCAAAGGATGATGATATGAAAATGTTCTTCAAGTGTAGCATTTATTCCACAGTCAGTCTTAGTGGTGTGCATCTTTTCACCATTCATTTATATTCAATCGTGTGTCCACATTGGTCAATAGCCATGTTTCAAAGGATGAAGATATTAAAATGTCCTTCAGGTATATCTTTGTTCCACCGTCAGTCTTGATGGTGTGCATCTTTTCAGTATTCATTCAAATGTAACTATATGCCCACATCAGTCGATAACCATGTTTCAAAGGATGATGATATGATGATGTCCTTTAGGTATATCCTTGTTCCACAGTCAGTCTTGGTGGTTTGCATCTTTTCATCATTCATTCAAATGCAACAATATGCCCATATAAATCGATATCCATGTTTCAAAGGATGATGATATAAAGATGTCCTTCAGGTACATCTTTGCTCTCAATTGTTGCCGGGGTTTACTAAATCATGGGTTGTCTTTGAACAACATTGCCCCTAGTTGATTAGAACGTGCTCATTCATCTGTCTATAATCAGGAGGTTTTTTTTCATTACTAGATGCTAATCATAACTTTGATAGACTTTGCTGACTCATCATTTGATTCTTTCTTTGCCTCGGCTAATCTGAATATTGTTTATCTTCCTTTTCAGGGTTTAATGTATTGCCCCTAACTGCTCTACATCTCGAGAAGTGTCAATGTCATTTTTTTCCAGGAATTTATAAACTCGATCAATGTTCTTCTTGTTTGAAAAATGTTTTTTTTATTCTAGATTCAACTCTCATATTTCAAAGATCATGTCTATTCAAAGTCTAATTTGTTAAAATGAAATCAGAGATGTCATTATTTGAAAAGATCTTTTAAAAATCAAGCTTTTTGGTCAAAGACCCAACACACGTTATTCAATACATGCAGTCCTTTGATTATCTTGTATTTTGATATTAGGAATTGACCCGTTGTAAGATTAAAACAACTTTGTCTATGGTTCTTTGTATCAATTTTAATCTTTGCTTTTGAGTATATCATTTGATGGCATATGATAAGGTGATTTTCTGTGAATTTCAAAGAAACAGGATGCCTAAGTCAAAAATTAAGGATTTATCAAGAAAAGTTGTTCTTTTGAGCACCAATTTTATCAGCATGCATAATAATCAGTAGCTTAATTCATGAAGCCACGACCCTTATAGAAAAGCTTTTCAAGTTTTGAGAGCGTCATTTATCAGTTCAAATTGTTTACTTGATAAAAAAAGGAGCTTCTTAAAGAATGTAATGCAGGCTATGGTTCATGGCAATGAAAAATAGAAATTTTATAGGATCAAAAAGGTGTTTAAGAGTTTCAAAGACCTAGGAACAACATCAAATATTCATCAACTTTCTTTCTACTGTTGTCTTTATAGAGGATATGCCATGTAACCATCAGAACTCTCTTGACTTAGGTCATAATGCAAATTTGACTTTTTCTTTAATGAATAACCAATTCGATCTTTTGAAGACACTGACATCAAAAGACAATGTTTGTAACTTAGTATTTTTTTGGCATTGACTTTTGACATTTGTTGTGTCTTTTATTGATTGAAACCTTTTTTACCCTTCCTAGACTTGGTAGACATTCTCCTTCCTTTATCTTTGATTTGCCTTCTAGGCAATTTTCACTTTTTTTAGCTTTCACATAGCCTTCCTCAAATTTTTCTTATATGCCCTTCTAGTCTATGGCCCTTTCTCTAAGCCCCCTCTCAATCATTGGACTTTTGTTCTTAACATCCCTTTTACTATTGATTCTATCATTATTTTTATCCTTTTCTAACAAAAATCTCTTGTTTGCTTCTAATGTGAGGTGTAATCCATGTCAACATTTCTTTTTTAATGAAATATTCCACCAGGCTCAAAATGAGATTGCAAAGGATATATTTCAAGAATTGTGAAATGAGTGAACAAAGATGGTGTTTTCTCATTTCAAGCAAGGTTAATTAGAATCGACAAATTTTGACTTCATCCCGTGTAATGCTTTAGACTTGTAAGAGTCTTGATTCGTGAATCCATAACTACTGAGTCCATCGTGTGTCATTAGGCATACTGCTAAAACTTAGCTTATATGGTGTATGGTTCAATTTTGTATGTGAGCTTAAAATTTGTTCGGTCACCTCTTGTCATTTTAACGAACATCAAGTCTTTTCTGGAATTAAAACACTTTTAATCATTCAGGATTGATTAGTCTTAAACGCAAGTTAGAGTTTAATCAAAAAATATTTTCAAAATAAAATGCTAAACATCTTATGATTTCAAAACAACAAAAACACAAAGAAAAGACATATTTCATTAAATGATGAGATGTGATCCTAAAACAAAAATGGTGAACAACAAAATTGACAAAACAACATTTATAATCAGCTTCTTCTGCAATCATCAATGTTTTGCTATCCCTCCTTGGTAATGGCATATTGACAATATGATCATTGATGCCATCCTTTACAAAATCTATCTGCCTCTTGCTCACTAACTTTTAGACTTAATCTTCGAAGTTCTTGTAATTTTTCACATCTCATCTAGATTATTCCGTATAGAGAATCATGCATTGGGGCAATGAACTAGCTATGTTTTTTTCTTGTGGCAAAGTTAAGTTGGAATGGGAAGCATCTATAAAGCACACCCTTTCATAATCGTAACATGTCAATATCTCCTGTCTTAAAGTTGAAGAATGTCATGTCAGGAAAATATTCTCTCATTAACACAGCATCAGCATTGCAAAAGGCCAGAGGACTTACATGGGATTCTTTCCTATTAAAACCCCTATGTTTATCAAATGTCTCTTGCTCCATCGTTTTATGTCATGATCCTCCATGATCCATACTTCCATGAAATTACTCTCCCTATCAATGCAGGTCATGATGAGCTTTTCTTTGTATTTAACAAGTCTGATATCTTTGTATTGACACGACCAAAAGATTGATGTCTTCTCTCAAGTGCAGGAGTGTCGAAGTAATAAATAACCTGGTAAGACCAGGGTCAATCCACAAGGAGGTTAACTATATAAATTATAAATAACAATAATACTACAACAACAACAATAATTCTAGTAGTAGTAGTAGTAGTAGTAGTAGTAGTAGTAGTAGTAGTAGTAGTAGTAGTAGTAAGAAGAAGTTAAAGAGGACTTTGAGATGGAAGATTGATGTAAGGATTAAACAATGATAAGAAGTTAAAGAGGACTTTGAGATGGAAGATTGATGTAAGGATTAAACAATGATAAGAACAATTGTCAAGGTTAGAGAATCCACTAATGGTATTTCAAACAAGTATAGTATAAACTCTTATTATTCAACTAGAAACCACACATAAAGAAGGTTCTAATCGAATTATAAATTGTTAACATGATTACATTAGTTATCTTATTCAAATAATGCTAATAATTGTAAATGTTGTCAGGCATTCATGATTATAACTTATGTTAACAACAAATTAATTTCCTTTCATAGCACAAGTGTCGGTTATACCATACAGTTTGGCCTATAAAAGTGCCAAGTATTTGTTGTACCAAGGTTGTACAACATAAATCTAGATTAACTATTTAACAAGCAAAGTATTAAAAGTGAACAAGATAACAAATATAAAACATATTAGTACTACATATTAAAGTCCATGTTAAGTTTACACTATACTTATTTTTACACCATTAGTGTAAGCTTTTCACATTGACATAATAAACTTAGCTAAACATAATGAAGAAGAGAACAAAAATAAACAAGATACGAACATAAATAAGATATAAGTTAAGTAAGTAAAGGAAAGGAAATGAAAAGCATAAACAAGAGATTAATATAAACAAAACTTAAGCATTACAAAGAGAGAGAAAGAAAGAGAGAGAGAGAGAGAGCATGATCTTGATCTGAAAACCAAGATGCCTAAATACATGGCAAATGCCTCCTTTTATAGGCCAAAATTCAGAACTATTTATTTGTTGACTAATTGTTGAGTGGGTGGCCACATCTTGACTTGGTGACAATCCTTATCTTCTTATCTGCCACAAACATCATTGATAACGTCATAATTTGAACAGACTTAAATCATAAAAGTTCTAGGAAATTGTCTTAGCTTTCCAGAAAAAAAATTTGAGGTCATCTGGACTTTAATAACCTGAGATATTGGCTGAACACTAAACAGTTTCTGGGCTACAGGACAGATTTAGACTTCTCCGTTGTTGCTACAATTTGGACTTGAAAATGACCTTTTTAAATCTTGGACTCCCATAAAAGTTTTAGGCCTATGTCTTAGCTTTCCATCCATATAAGGCAGACCTGAATCCAAGATCTACAACTCCAGATATGACCCAATGATCGAACAGTGTTCTAGTTTGGACTGAATCAGCATCTCTTTTCTAAGTTTGGCCTTCTCTTTGTCCTTTCAATTTCCGTACTTAAACTCATCAATCAATCCTTTTATTTATGTGATAGACCTGCATTTAAGATGAATATTTACCAAAAATTAAAGGTATCTTATGGTATCAGACTTATTATTATAAAACATGCTTTAGTTAAGGAGTTATTGATACTTCAAGTGCAAAATGATGATATAAAACCATGATAAAAATGCACTTTTAAGTACTAATCAGTTATCATTACCCTCAGAGGTTGGCAGGGGAAGTGGAAACAAACAATGACTCTCTCTTTTTACATCAAATGCAAATACATTTTTCTTCCAAGTAAACCAATGAAGTGAGTCATTCACAGATACTTTTATCATACGACAAGGGGACTCTTCATGAGGCAACCTCACTTCATCCAACAACTTCCATTTCCAAGTTATTGATTTAAACAACTCGACTCTAATACAGTCATATATATATATAATTTTTTATGTGAGCGAAACTTGGGCTTTGAGAATCTCACAATCTTGTATCATAAAAGCTTTGACCTTTCAATCATTAGGCCAGATTCTATAGTATCATATCGCGTCTTTGGATTCAGGATCTTTTGCCATTATTGGATGGAAGAGTTACACACATAATAACATGGTCCATTGTGTACACGACAAAGTAGAACTCCTTGATTTGTTGATGATACAATCTCCAAGTGTCCAGGAAGAAAATCAAAGTGTCAATTGAAACAAAAAAAAACATAATATTCATTCCTGATCATGATTTGGATAAGAAAACTAGAGATAATGTTAGTTCTTTGGCCGTGTAGCTTTGTGAAAAGGGATTCATAGGTTAACTTGTTATACTCCTTAGAAAGAAGCATACATTTCTCTATAGTCTCCATTGATGAGCATATCAGAACTTTATAGATGGCATCTCAACATAAGTCACCAACTGGGTCCATGGTAGAACAACGAATCCTTTTACCACAAGCTATGTTTCTAGATTGGAAGTTTGAGCGAATCCTCCTCAACACTATCAGATGTCGGCAACTCTTGACTCTAATGAGCAAAACAGAATTGAGGGACCTTTATTCCAAACAGCAAGCATGCATGTTTAAATGTATGAGCATGTTTTACATGATAAACTCACCTTTCAACGGGTGATATATAGTTGTAATTCTTACGTGATGAAACAAGAATTTTGATTTTTGCTCAAACTCTACAACAGAAATTTCCTGAGTGACAGCCATTGTGTCACCCGTAAGTCCTGAATTCAATATGCTTTAAGAAGGGCTTGTATTGATGCAAAACAATGTGTAGGGAACATACATCCTAAAAGCAAGTTCTAATCTTTTTATGTGAAACAAGGGGTAGGTTTACTACCTGGTCTCTAAAAAACAGTTTTTCGTTGTCCTAGTGATCACCCTCTTGAAGGCAATATAGGGGCTCAATAGGTAATGGGATGATATATACACCAATCATTATCAGTCTAAGCACTCAGCGAAGAGTTGGGGTTCACACAAACTTAAACCTTGAATAAAAGTCAAAGGTAAGCTGCTAGTCCTCCATTTAACCTACAGTTTTCCATATAACTCTTGTCACACCCGGACATCGCGACGACCTTAAATAAGAACAGATATCTGGCATCTTGTTCTTTTAGGAAAAAAGGTCTTGTTTAAGGAGTCTTTACCTAGTATTATGGTCACTAGGAACCCTAACTGGTCAACAGAGATTCTATGGTCCGGGACTGGTTACGCGAAAGGGAAGATGCTATCACCCCTTAAGCATTTCACTTGAGGCAGGCTACATTGCTGATTTTGTCTAAAATTGCTAAAGGTTTGTTTGTGTTATGTTCTTATGGTCATCCTCTAATATCCCCAACTCTGGCATCATTGAATATTTACCTATGAATATTTTCAACTCTGGCGTTGGTAAATATTGTGCAATCCACAAAATACGGTATAATTTCTGACTCTGGCGCCAGTGAATTATAAATATTTCCAAATCTGGTATTGGTAAATATTGTGCAATCCATAAAACACGGTATAATCCCTGACTCTGGCACCAGTGAACTATGAATATTTCCAACTCTGGTGTTGGTAAATATTGTGCAATCCACAAAATACGGTATAATTCCTGACTCTGGCGCCAATGAATAAACCCATAAAAATCTGAATAAAAAAATTATTTTTTTATTATGTTTTTTTATTTATTTATTTTAGGTGGGTCTGACCCAGCCTGCATGGCTGGGTAGACCCAACCTCCCCGGTCTGGTCACTGGCCTAAGCCAGTGACCAGGTTGAGACAGGTGAATTATAATTCACTTGCTACAGTAAGAAGTGAACTATAATTCACAGCTACTAACGTGAATCGTAATACAGAAGGGGAAGCGACTCACTGACACTAGCGATGGCTGGAGCCACGGCCGGAAGAGAAAAGAGGAAGCTGACCCCGGTGGAGCAGGATCTTCTCCTGATCAAGGAACTAGTGGACGCTGGCAGGAAGAGCATGGTGGGGAGAGAGGAGTGGCTGTTAGAGCTTATATGCTGATGTTCATGTTCACCGCTGGTGCAAAGGTTGGCGAGAAGAGTGCTTCTAAGCGTTACTTCAATGGAGGCTAGATAGTCCATGGCTGCCATGCTGGAGCCTCGCGGTTCTTGTGCATGAAGAAACTGCACCACTGGAGAAAGGAAAAAAAACTACACCACATGACTTTTGCTGCTGCAGCTGAGTTCTGAAGAAAAATCTTT
>Ga0325414_1004356_pt1 | contig 14796 bp, 3 predicted proteins | sample PopdelMetagenome_8_FD_206183 | JGI IMG/M metagenome (GOLD analysis project Ga0325414, IMG submission 206183) | Populus deltoides microbial communities from Bellville, Georgia, United States - Leaf-PdKOR-R3 | ecosystem: Host-associated > Plants > Phyllosphere > Phylloplane/Leaf | place: USA...
TCATACATATATATAAATTGAAACCTCCTCACGCTATCTCGTTGTACGTACATATAAATTGCCTTTCCTCTGCCACTACTTGCCAAAACCACAACCTAGAAAAATAAAGAAAGAAAAAGAAAAGAGACTGGACATCACGTAGGTGCCTGTATTCTTTTCTCAAATGCTAATAGCCATTTTACATATAGCAGCTGATCTGAACAGCCCTCCCCTTGACGATTTCATTTTCAATTATTCTACTTCTATAAACAGAAAGTCCCATTTTCCCACTCCATTGTATTAGAATAAACTATTTTTTTTTTTAATCTTTATAGTTCTATACCAGGTTAGCATCCAGGTTAGGCTCGTCCAAAATTTTTTCAACGTAAAAAAAATGATTAGACATACGATGATTATAAAGTTTTTAAAAAAGTACGAGAAAAACTCAAGAATTAGGTTATTATTAGATTGAATAAGTTTAGTTAATTTAATAATATAATTAAAAAAAATATGTAACAATAATAGATAAATTAAACAAATTAAAATTATCCCGTGTTAATCTAAGTTAAGCTGTAAAGCCCGAGATCTAATAAATAAAATCAAGATAATCCTATAAAAAAATAAAATTAAAAAAAATTCAATAAAAAATAATACTCAAATTTGATATTCTAAGTAGATAACTATTTCTATGAGGTTGGGTTTGGACTCCATTGATTATAGCTTTTATGGCTACCAACTCCAATAAGGCTTCTACTTTTAGCATTTATTTATTCATTGAAACTTGTTAGGTAAGCCATAATGCTCTCATTCTCTCTTTCTTTAGACGATGATGATTAATTTTATGAAGATCTTCTTTAATAGGATGCTCGTTTTGAAGTGAGCCGTAAGCTTTACACATGTATCTTAATTATAGCTAAGCATAGAACCAAATTAAGGTCCAAATTGCGGTGCCATGCATGCTCAGGCTGCCCGTAATTAAAAAAGCTAGCTATGGACATGATTTTAAAAATGGCTTTTGAATCTTACATTAGTAGAGCTTTAAAGTGTTGTGCATATATTATATTACACGTTCTTTTTAAGGTTAATCAATGTATTGTAATTATTTGAGTGTGTCCATGCATGAGGGATAGAGTAGTTAATGTTTTTGTCACCTATCATTTTGCACTACTTATAAACACATATCTAGAGTCACAATAAGCCACTGAAAAAGTTACCCAAAGTATTGGTTTTACGAGCCTTGTAGTGTTGATAATGATAATAGAATTGATCTTCTGAAGAGGAGTGGTGGCTAAGATGTGTGCATTCATTCAATGCATATAAGTTTTGTCCCATGGTTGGTGGTTACAACTAAATTTGACTAGAGGATCTTGCAGCATAGGGTCATCGTCAGCTTCAATTCGGTTTTTTTTTTAATTAATGTAAGTATCTGAATCAATTTGTATATATCTTGATTAATTTTATGAGTTTTAAAATTAATAATCATATAAATTTTTAGTGGTATTGAAGCTTGTGAAACTCGAAATAATAATACATATAAAGCAAACTCAAAATGTAACTAACTAAACTCCATCCCTCAAGATTCCACGAGTCTTCTACCCGGGGATTTCACCTTATTGAGCTCAATAGACAGTACCCCAAGTCGAATTTGTAGACGGGTGTTGGGTCAACAAGGCGGCTAGAAAGCTAGACCGACCATCTTGGATACATTGGAGCAGTGGATGACATGATATGCCTGGGTTTGAAGAAATGCGATCTATATTCAGACCTTAAATGTCCCTGCTAGCTCCAAGGTTCATCAGGGCTTTAGGTCTGTGTCTTGTATGGGTCATGCCTTGGATTCTGTGACATTGACTACGTGGGCGGGAGTGTAAACCCCAACCTATCATTAAAGTCAGCAAATAGTACTCGTCTTTGAAAGACAGCACATCGGAGGAACATCAGAATCAGATTTGAGTAGCTTGGGGTCTGGGTTCGTCAGGATTCAGACTGAAACTTGAGTAAATCCTCATTAAAGTCCAAGGTTCAAAGCTGCACAAAAGGTATAATCCCAGTTTCTCTGTGTTTCTGGTCTCTTAAACCATGCTTTTAATTATTTTTTCCTTGTGTTCTTCGCGTTGAGAAGAAAAGAGTGCGGGTGCATGATTATATAGCTACAAACTGGAATGACTGCTTCACCTAGTTGGAGGAGTTTCGTTGGTTTCTTTTAATAATCAGGTGGTTAAAGACGGTTTGCTTGCATGGTGTTTGTGATATAGACACTCGGCCCCCTCCAATGGAATTTTTTTAAAAAAAACGGTGGTTTGAACCATTGTCCTGCTGCCACCTGAACCATGACCACCTCCAGCATAATTGCCACGAGTAAGATAGCGAGTGGACTTGTGTTTGGAACCAATGATGTATGAGAATGCCTCTCTCTCTCTCTCTCTCTCTAACATAGAGCCGAAAGGTCCTGTGAAAGTATAGAGATCGGTAATATCCAGGGTGAGGAAAAGAAATAATAAATTAAAAAAGTAATTAAAAGAATTGAAGCATGAAAAAAATCAATTAAAATATTTTAAAAGATATTCAGTTTGGTTTAGTTTTTGTTTCATAAGTTCAAAACTGAAAAATTTCAACTGGACTGAACCGGTTTAGTTAAAAATAAACCGAACTAAAGAAAAAAAACCGAACCAAACTGAAACCTATTAGAAAGTCCAAAAAAACCCGAAAAACAATATAGTTTTTGGTTTTTAATATAAAATAACCGAACCAAACCAAATCGAACAGAACCAAAATCAGTCGGTTGGGTTTCTGTTTTTGATATAAAATAACCGAACCGAAACGGTTGGTTGGAACCAGTTTTTGTATTTTACAAAAATTCAGTTTGGTTGTTTTTAGATCCAAACTGAAAATGATTATCTTTTCATATCTCAAATGAAATGATAGGTTAAAAAAAAAGATTGTTTTTTAAAATATTTTTTACTAAAAAAAATATATTTTTTTATATAAAAAAATATTTTTAAAATCAACTCATAGCTGCCTGTGATTTTTAAGCCACTTTTGTTTTATTATTTTTCCAGGCATTGCAGCAATTATTTTCATGCGTAGTGCGCAATAATAGCATGTTTAGTTGGCAATCTTCGATTTTATTTTGGTTGTAATAATAATAAGTAGACTCGATTTCCATTTATGAGATCCGATGATGTAGGGTTTATGACATTTCACAATGGATCTCATTTAATTTAGTTTGCCAAAAATACATCCCCATTTATTTTTTAGGGTTTCTATTTCTTTTATTTTATTGGACTTCTTGTTTAATAAACTGGATGTGCCCTTTTGAGACCCCACTATTTGAATTGATACCACAAATAATTATCTTTTTTTTTTAATTTCTCAATTCTTTAAGATTTTATTTATTTTTGTAATGGTTATTTCTATTTTTTTAATTCTTTTTATATTTGGCTGGTTTGTCGTAAACCCATTTAAAAAAAATAAATAAAAACGGGTATTTGAGCTTTTTTTTCCAACCTTGGCTAACAAAATAAATTATAGGTTAATATTAAATTTATATGGATCCAATGTGAAATAAACTCACAAATAAAACTAGAAAATAATTCAACTTGTGCTCTCTACTAGTCTAATTTCTTTTAATATTTCTTATATTTTTAGCCATTTTTTAATCTATCCTTCTAGAAAATATTTCTAAACAAAAATACTAACCTAGAAAACTCAAACCCCACCTAATTTATTAAGAAAGTAAGTTTAAAAAGATAATGAAATATCCTTCAAATTAATTTTCTCACTTTTATTTTCAAAATAAATTAGGTTAGATTAAGTTTATTAATCAAATATATTTTTATCATTTTAGATAAGATTGAAGAATATTATAAAATCTTAAGGTAAATTGAGAGCAATTATATTAGTAAAAACTTTGTAGACTATATATAAAATATAAGGATAAATTGACTTTATTTTTCAAAATAAAATTTTAAAAAATAGTTTATTAAGGGTTGGAGGTGACGTACGAATTTTGTTTTGGAAACTAAAATATACATCGGAAAACTTTAAGGGTAAAAGTATAATATTGGTGAATTTATAAGGACAGAAATGAAGTTTTACCCATTAAACAACTTCTTAGGCATCCCTCGTGGCAGTAAAGAGACTATTCTTTAGTTTGGGTGTTTAAAAGTAGCTGTAATTGTATTTTAAATATTTTTTTATTTAAAAATATATTAAAATAATATTTTTTTATTTTAAAAAATTATTTTTAATATATTAAAATAATATGAAAAAATTTTAAAATATATTTTAAAAATTCAAAAACAAATGACCGTATCCCTGCGTATCGAGTGAAAAGACATGACTGCCACTAAAGCACAACATTAGAAAGCAGCATGATGACTTCGCCCTGTCTATCTCTGTCTGGGAAAGGAAAAAAAAGAAAAGTCTCTCTCTACAGTAATCTCTGATATAAAATTTGTCTTTAAACAGCTTTGCAAGTTTCAAACTCTCTCTCTAAACTGCGACTACTGCTACCATTTATATTCCCAAAAAAGGACATCCTTTTTTGAATCTTGATTCAAAACAGAGATTTTTTATGCAAAAAAGATTACTACTTTCTTGGTTAAGAAAATCATTTGAAGAAGTTTCTTGGAGATTCTCACTCGAAGTTTAGAATTTTCTTGGTGGGTTTTTGTGTTTGTATCGAAAGGCTAAAAGATTTTTTTGGCTTTGGATAAGATCAAGAAGGAGATGAGCAAGAATCTTTTATGGTTGTGAATTGTAGATGTCAAGTTTGTGAAGTTTGACTTTTTTTGGTTTAGTTTCTCTTCTAAGCTTGTCTAGGGTTTTATGTTTGGTAAGTAATTTCGGTATTCCTTCTGTTATTTAGTTGCTTTCAAGCTCTTAATTTTTTGTCTGTCTTCTACTTTATTTCTGTTGTTTTCTAGCGTTCTGTTCATTTGTTTTAAAATTAGTTGATGATTATTTGATGCTGAGGCTTAGGGTTTGAGCTTGAATTTGTGAGAAAATTGTGGTAATGTTGTTTATGTCGTGATTATCTGGATTAAAAAGTTTATGTTTGCATAATAGGATTTTTTTTAGTGTTTGCATTGTGAGAATTTAATTTATCAACAAGTAAAAGATCAATTGATTGCTATTGGGGTCAGATTCAGCTAGAATTGATAAGTATTAATTTTGTAGGCCCTGTCCTAGTGTGAGTTAGCTGTTTTGAAGATGGATTTGGTTCCTAATTTGTTAAAAGAACTACAATGTTCTCATTTTTTCTTAAGAAAAAGTTGACAATGTTACTATGCAAAATGCTTGCCACAAACTTGTGAGAGATGCAGCATCAGCATCGCTTAGAATTGTAAGGGAAAAACACAGTTTAACAAGAAAGCGGATGTTAACAATGCTGGGATGACTAATTAAGTTGCAACTACTGGAGCATGGATAGAGAAGGGTAAGAAGAATTAGGTAGAGACAACTCGTGGATTTTTTGAGAAGTTTCTTTGTTGGCAACTGAGCTCCTATTTATCTTGTAGATGACTCATCTCTTCATTTGGCTAGATATGTGACTCCTTTGCATAAATTCAACGTCAAAATTTATATTATGAAATTGTTCCATCATTGATTACATTTATTTTTACTGTTTGAGAAAATAAACATGGTACGCATGGGAAATGATGGTTTGCTTCTGTTGGTGGTTCATTTTCTTCTGCCTTTTATCTTCTAGGCCTTTCGTTGACAATCTTGTTTCATGCATCTCTGTATGTTTGTTAAAGGCTTCAGAGGAGATAGAAGTTCCCTTATAGGAGAGTACATTTATATGGTGGAAATTCAAGTCATAACTAGCAGTTGTTCTATCCTTTTCTTATACTTATCTCAATTTTGAAAGCTTACAGTTGGTCAAAAGTTGAAGCTGTTTTCTGTGGAGTTTTCTTAGGATCGTGAAGGTTATGATTTAAATTACATCCCTTTGGTACAATTTACTTGGGGAAGAACAAGGGAGGCTCTCTTGTATGTACTTTTTAGGCTTCAGTTAGGTTTTGACTACTGTTATGGTAAGGCCTGTTATCTTCTGGAGTTTTGTCATGCCAGAGCAAGTGCACAAGAAGTTTGCAAAATTTAAAGAGCTTGTAAAACCCATTTCTGGTGCTAGATGAAATAGGTGCATTGTCTATAGAAACTTGGTACCCTGCAACTTGTATAATAACACTGGTTTGTGTAGCAAAGTTGCTACTGAGAATGCAGTAAATTGCAATTCCATGCTTTATCTGGTTTTTATTTTCCCTTGTTTAATGTCAAGTAGCCTTCTTGGACAAGAATTTGGATCACTTTTGTTAAGGTGAATGGCTCCAGGCTCTAAGTCCTTGTGCCTATCTATGTGTTTGTCACTCAGGAATAGTTGACATATGTGGCTAGGCGATGCTAGAGTGTTAATATAAAACCATTCTTGGGGTCTCACCTAACAACTTAAGCTTTTGGGATGAATGGTTTTTTAACATAGCATCGGAGCTTTAATGACTAAATGGTTATGATTTCTAATCCTACCATCCCCTATTTTCCTTTAGTTAAAATTACAATTTCAGCACAAAATATTGTTGGTCCTTGCAAGTTTCAGGGATTTCACTTGAGAGGGTTTATTAGAGAGTTGATATAAAACCATTCTACAAGCCTTACCCACCACCTTAAGCTTTTGTGTTGAATGGTTCTTTGACAGGGATAACTCTCTTAATACATGTTTTGAAGATAGACTTAGTGAGTTTCAAATTAAAAAGAAAGAATCAGTCTTCTCTTTTCATATATGATCTGGTTTCTTGGCATGAGGTCCTGTTATGAGTTTGTCAAAGCTTGATTTGATTTTTGTGATTCTGATTACCCAAATTTTATCTGGTTTTGTTGTGTTTTATTATATAGCTTTCTAGGTGCCAAGACCTTGAACACAGCATTTTTTGTACATAAATAGTTAGGGAGAGAGAAGATAGTTAGGAAAGTGTTTTCATTCAAATACCACTAGATCGATAGTCCCTAGGGCTCCCATTGATTTGGGAAGTCATTTGTTTGTGCTGTTTAGGATTGAGAGGGCATCTGTAGACTATGAAGTATAAATCAGGTAAAGGAACATAGTGGCTATGGGTAATGAGATGAAGTTGTTCTATTGTGCCCTTTGGTTTCGTCCATGATTGGTTTGCAACTTTTCTAGGATGAAAAACAAAAGTCTATGTTTGGGTTGCATATCTCCCTATGTTTCTACCATTTAGCCTTGTAAGATGCATATGGCTCTTTACATTCTGTGGATTGCAGGTTCATATGCTATCTGCCGAGGCATGTTTTCAGTGTTGTGAACTCAGGATGACAATCCTTTCATGTGTCTGTTTTCTTTTTTTCTGAAGCAGTTATAAATGGTTGTCTTTTATTGTTCCTAACAGGTGGATTTTTGAGAAATCAGAGGAAAATAGATTAATAAAGCAATATGGGAGCAAAAGAATGCCAAAATACTACGGGCTCTCCTAAAGTGGAGGTGGGAGAGATAGATACCAGGGCACCATTTCAATCTGTCAAAGATGCCGTTACCCTCTTTGGTGAAGGTGCTTTCTCAGGGGAAAAACCTGCCATCAGAAAGGCAAAACCTCATTCTGCTGAGGTAATTGTGATTCATCTTTTTTGGCTCTAAACAGTACTGCCTAGTGTTTTTGGTTTTCTTAAACTTTATCCAACCTGCCTTCCACAGGCTAAACTTTACTTGAGTAACTATATGATGTATATAACGCTGTCTTCCCTATAGATATCTATCTTGTTTTATGGATCCATGAGCACTTGCAAGCAATGTTTAGTATTCCTAAACAAATAGATTGAGGTGAGTCATATTTGTGTAGCTTGGAGTAACACAAAGGTTAGTAGTAGTATTGTTCCTCAAAACATGGTTTGATAAAACCTTACAAATAGGTTTGAGTTATTCATCATGATAGTTAAGGCATGCTTATCTTTTCCCCTCTTTCCCTGTGCATTCATCCTCTAAGGTTATAAATAGCTAAAAGACAAATCATGATGTATCCCTTTCTATTGCTGCTCAAGATAATGAATATGCAAACTAAAGTTGTTGTTTGATGAAAATATTGATAATTATTCTGATTGTATTTTTTAACATCATCTACCATGAATTTTTAATGTGCAGAGAATTTATATTTTCCGTGTTGCTCTTGTTTGCACAAGTGACTAACTTATTGTTTCTTTACTACAGAGGGTATTGGCCAAGGAGACACAGCTTCACCTGGCCCAAAAGGAAATGAACAAGTTAAAGGATCAAGTAAAGAATGCTGAAACAACAAAGGCCCAAGCACTTGTAGAGCTTGAAAAGGCTAAAAGAACAGTAGAGGACCTCACTGATAAGCTCAAAACTGTCACTGAATCAAAGGAATCAGCAATTAGGGAAACAGAAGCTGCAAAGAATCAGGCTAAGCAAATTGAAGAAACGAGCAATATTGACCTTCCTGGATCTGATGGTGCTTGGAAGCAGGACTTGGAATCTACAAGAGAACAGTACATGACTGTATTTACTGAACTTGATGCCACAAAGCAAGATCTAAGGAAAATTCGTCAGGAGTATGATACATCCTTAGAAGCAAAGCTTGCTGCCTTCAACCAAGCTGCAGCAGCTGAACATGCTGCCAAAGCAAATGTGGAAAAAGTCAGTGAGCTCTCCAAGGAAATCTCAGCCCTTCAGGAATCAATTGGGCAAGCAAAGCTTGTGGCTCTGGAAGCACACCAAGAGCAAGCAAAAATATTTGCTGAAAAAGATGTTCTGAGGCAATCATATAAAGCTACCCTGGAAGCATCAGCAAATAAACTTCTTGTGTTGAAGAATGAATTTGATCCTGAACTGGCCCGGAATCTTGAAAAACAGCTGGCTGAAACAATGAGTGAGATTGGTGCTCTGCAAAAGCAGATGGAAAATGCCAAGGCTTCAGATCTGGATTCTGTGAAAACTGTCACTTCAGAGCTAGATGGTGCTAAGGAGTTCCTACAAAAAGTATCAGAAGAGGAAAACTCCTTGCGAAGCTTGTTGGAATCTCTTAAGCTGGAGCTGGAGAATGTGAAGAAGGAGCATTCTCAACTGAAGGAGAAGGAAGCAGAAACTGAATCCATTGCTGGGAACCTGCATGTCAAGCTCCGCAAAAGTAAGACTGAGCTAGAACAAGCACTTGTAGAGGAATCCAAAGCAAAGGGTGCTTCTGAAGAGATGATCTCTACTCTCCACCAGCTATCATCAGAAGCAGAGAGTGCACGAAAAGAAGCTAAAGAGATGAAAAGCAAAGCTGAAGAGTTGAAGAACATAGCTGAAGCCACCAGAATTGCATTAGAAGAAGCTGAGAAGAAGCTGAGGGTTGCTTTGGAAGAAGTTGAGGAAGCAAAAACAGCAGAAACAAGGGCTCTAGATCAAATTAAGGCATTGTCTGAGCGAACTAATGCTGCACGTGCTTCAACTTCTGAATCTGGTGCCAAGATCACAATATCAAGAGAAGAGTGTGAGGCTTTAAGCCGGAAAGTTGAGGAGTCTGACACATTGGCGGAAATGAAAGTGGCAGCTGCTGTGGCTCAAATAGAAGCTGTTAAGGCTAGTGAAAATGAGGCTCTCAAGAGGTTAGAGGCAGCGCAAAAGGATATTGAGGATATGAGAGCTGCAACTGAGGAGGCTTCGAAGAGAGCTGAGATGGCTGAAGCAGCCAAGAGGGCAGTGGAGGGAGAACTTCGAAGGTGGCGTGAACGAGAGCAAAAGAAGGCTGCTGATACTGCATCGCGGATTCTGGCAGAAACACAGATGGCTTCAGAATCATCCCCGCACCATTATAGGAATCAAAAGCAGAACCCGGCAATTCAGACAGTTATTGAGGTTCGGAAGTTGGACAAAGAGAAGTTCTCTCTCTCTAAAAAGGCACTTTTACCTAATCTGAGCGGTATCTTCTATAGAAAAAAGAACCAAATCGAAGGTGGGTCTCCTTCTTATCTGCCTGGAGAGAAGCCTGTTTGACATTTGTGTTTGCCAGACTCTGTGATTATGAATGGTTGAGAGATACGTTTCATGAAATGGTTGGTTGTGTATAAAATTTTCTCTGGGAAAAACGAAAGCCCGAATGTCTCTTGCTCAGTTTGAGAAGATGAGATAGGCGATAATATGATGAAACAAGTCAGGGAAGTGTGCCTTTTGTATATGACTAGTTAATAGATTAATGATCGAACAAGTTCTGCTGTAGAAATGAGTTTGTCTTCAAGAATGGACTTTTTTTAATTTGATGTGACCAAAACGCTGGTATCTTCATTTGAGGCATGATTTTCTGGTTTTCCATTTCAAGTGAAAATATCATTACCGGTTTCCGAGTGTGATTTCTTTGTTCTTGGGATTGCCAGGTTCACCTTTCCGAGTGAGCTTCAACATGATAGAGAAACAATGAAAACTCGCGCAAATCCAAGCCGCTTTCGTCATCCTTTTCTATTTTCTGATGGAAGCACAGTACTTCAGCGAGGACAATTTGGCTCCTGAATCTAGCTGGTGGAAAACCTCTATTAATGAGTTTGTTCCTTGTAGATTGATCGGACTGGTTTCATAAAGTGTTGTTCGTGCACCTGGATGGAAAAACCTGCAAAACGAAGGGAAGTCTTTAGAAATAATAAAGGATCTTATAATGGTCAGGTAGCAAACATGGAGGAGGCCCTTCAAGGCTGAGAGCCCAAACGGTTGTTCTGTGTGTGTTCTTGAGGAAGAAAAGGATGGAGAGAATCAAGGAAGAGATATCTTTACCTTGGAGTTCAAGCTCCTATATATATATATATATATATAGATAGATTTGTGTCCATGTGAAACTCATTTACAATGGACATCTACGAAAAGGAACTCCAATATTTATCAGTACATTCATCATGAAGGTGAATGCCTTGTTGCCTTTCGGATCTTCCTCAGACGTTCACCAATTGTTAGTTGGGTACGTGGGGATGTCTTCTAAATAATTGTTTACTGGATAGGTAGCCCCTATTACTACGCTGGTCATGTTAAAAGAATTTTTAATGTAAAAAAAATGAAGTGTTTTAAAAAAAATAAAAAAAATTATAAAATCTAGATCATCAACTTGATTGAGATTAATAAGCCTAATTAAATAAATATTAAGAGATGAAACTGAAAAAATATAAGTTTAAAAAAAATCAAGCAAATTTGTGAGAATTTTCTAATCCTGATTTAATCTTTTAAATTCGTAACTCATGAAATCATAAACTGTTAAACTTCCAACCAATCAATCAACTCAACGTTTAAATATGAAATAAAAAAAATTATTAAAAAAAGGGCAAGAAAAAATTCAAATCAACCCGGATTAACCTGTTAAATTTACGATCTAGGCCATAAGATCATGATAACTTCATAAAAAAAACTAATAAAAAAATACAAAGTTTCATTTCCAACAGATTCAATGCTGACAGTTGAAATCAAGAAAAACAAACTACATCTATGAAATCAAAATAAACCCTATAGAAAGCAATTTGAGAAAAATTACAAATTCTAATTCCCAAGTAACCTAAATGATGAAATTGAAAAAAAAATAAAAAAAATACTAAGTTGTTGGAGAATGAATTAAAAAAAATCCCATTAAAAAATGATCAAGAACATAATAACCTTATAAGAAGAAAAATAAAATAAAATTATGAAGCCTAATTAAAAAGATATTTAAGTAAAAAAAACCCAAACAAAATCAATAGAGTCAATCCAGATCAACATGTCAAACTCACGATCCTAGTCATGAGATCAGGATTACCTTATAAAACACAAGTAAAACAATTACAAAACAAAATCTCCAACCAATCTAATATTGAAGAATAAAAGTGAAAAATAATTGAATTAGAAAAAAAAATAGCCCAAAAAATAACTCGAGTCAACTGAAGTTAACCCGTTAAACCAATGATTTGGATAATGAGATCAAGATAAATTCGTAAAAAGCAAACCAAGAAAAATTATGAAACTCCACTTCTAACAAATCTAATATTGAAACTAAAAAGAAAAAAAAAATTATATCCATGAGACTAGCATATAACTCAATAGAAATAAAATCAAAAAGAATTATAAAGTATAATAAAAAAAAAAACCTAACATTGAAGGATGAAATTGAAAAAAAAAAACACACAAAACACTATTCTAGTGAATAATATTTTGTGAGTGGTTGTAGTAATTTAGTCACACCCTTTAGTATTTTGTTAGCTAACCAGTTAGCCAGCACTCCATTACAAGTAGAATAAAAAAAATTAACACAAAAAAAGAATGTACAAGTCTTGTCAACATGTTTTCTAGAAACAAAAATAATTTTAATTGAGTTTAAAATTACATTTAATAAAATTGATCGATGATTAAATATGCTAATAAATATTAAAAAGAGTTGTTAATACTAATTAAAGAATAAGTTCAGAACTTGAGAGATAGATGCATATTAAAATATTTAATCTTATGCAGCAGGAGCCCTCAAAATCTTATTTATTTATTTAAATGGAAATAGTTTTTTAATATAACAAGAGGTAATTGAAATTATATCAAAACAAATTAATTTTATAGTACAATTCCTTCTTTTTTTAATCTCTTAAAAAAATTATATTTATTGTTCTATGTATTTATTTAATAAAAACAAAAGCAATTAGGCAAACACCAATAAAAATAAATGATTTAAAATAAAGATAAAAAATGTATTTGTATAATCAAAACTTTTTTATCCTATCAGCGCGTTCAATTTGTTTGGCAATTTTTTACTATAATATTTATTTTTTAGACAACATCTTATCATAATCATAAAAGTAAGTTTTTATTGAAAAAATAATACTATAATAATTTGATATGAAAGTATTAAAAAAACATAAGAATAATACATCGTTTATGCATTGCTATGGAAAACTATTTAGCAATTATTAAATTCAGCTTGACCTAGCAGGTCAGCCTCGATGCTTATTGCCATGATTGATTGGTTAGATCAGGTTTTAAGTTAAACCATATGAAAGTTAATTTCATGTGACCTGATCAATTTGATAAATTCAAATACAACTCATTCGACTGAGTTAAAATCTAATTTAACTTTTTTAAAAATCCATAACATCACCGTTCTTATTTTTTTAAAATATTGAGATAAACATTATTTCGAATCGATTCAAGTCTTCAAAATTTCTTTGTTTAACTGTTTTTTAATAGTTAGAGGAAGATGTGTTGGGTTGACCTACATTAACTCAAGTTCATCGCCAAACCAATAACCTGGATCATGGATCTTATTTGGTTTAACCTAGTTAGGTTTAACATCTTCGTTTGTTTTAATATTTCTTTTAATTATACAATTACAAAAACAAGCAAAAGAAAGCCATTATATTCAAATAAATTAAAAAGAACAATCATAAAGTGTTGTACCAAAATAAATCTTGCTAATATTATAAAATAAATGCTAAAATCTTACTAAAAATAAATTAAAAATTAGAAGGTGTTCGATAAAATAATATCAAATATATTTTTAATTAGTTTATTTTGAAGAATCTTTTTATTAAAGTTGATGTAAAAATATTTTTTTAAAAAAAATAATAAAGACAAAGGGGGTTAAATGTTTGGGTCTTGGTGGGCTAGTGCACTTGCCCCACTTTAAAAAAGGCAATGTCAGCAGGCACCTGACCTTTTTTTCTTTTTTTTTCTCTTAAAATGGATGGACAATGGACAATGTGTTATCTACTGGTTGCAATCTAGCCATCTAAGGTAGCTGGAAAGTTGCCGAAAAATTAAGTAATTATTTGGACAAAAAAAACTCATTTATAACAAACCCAAAACAATTCACTCTTATTAATAAAACAAACCCAAGACCTGATCTGTTTTTTCTAGCAAGATTTGGGATAAAAAAACACCTCAATAGAACTCCTTTCATCCATTAGATCCCATTGACACCAAAACAATTTTTTTTTATTGCTGGAGTGCAGCGAAGGAACCTCTCTCTCTCTCTGGCGATTTTCTCTTTCATCTCTCAAGCATTGAAACTAAAACGTGAACAAAATAAAGTTTTGGATTAAACTAAAAAATATATATCAAAAATGAAAAAAAAACTTTGGGATCAAAATTTTTTAAAAAACACGCCTTATGAATAGTAAAAGAAAAGGGCCAAAGTTTTTAAAAAACATGCCTTATGAATAGTAAAAGAAAAGTCTGCATTTTGTTTCAAAGTCAAACCTGATCTTGAAGTTTTAGCAATAAATTTGAACATTATCTTACCAAATTGAGCATCAATTTGATACCAAAATGTTTTTAACTTTATAGAAACCCTATAACAAACTAATTGAAATAAATTATTAGCCCTAAGTCCAAGCCAACTTAATTTGTAAGGAAAAAATTGAAACAAAAGATTAAGTGATCAAAGTAGAAAATTTCCAAGGATAAGAAAAGAAAGAAGAGAAGACACTATTGAAATCCACCTATTGTGTTTTCTTTTACGATGTAATGTGAAGTGTGTTTCGGTGGTATTGAGATGCATTATATTTTTCAAATGTATTTTTTACTTGAAAATACATAAAAAATAATTTTTAAATTGTTTTTATTTTTATTTGTAACATTAATACATTAAAATTATTAAAAAATACTAAAAAAAATATTAATTTGATGTTTTTTCAAGTCAAATATTCTTTTAAAACACAACAAAAAAAAAGTCACTGTACTACCGAAATCAACAACGTATTTAGGTTTCTTTTAATAAACACCTCCCTTTTATCATTCTTAATCTATATGAAAATCTAGTCACTTGAGAACCCAAAAATATATCAAATTAAACCGGGATTTTATTTATTAGG
>Ga0325414_1004357_pt1 | contig 14795 bp, 13 predicted proteins | sample PopdelMetagenome_8_FD_206183 | JGI IMG/M metagenome (GOLD analysis project Ga0325414, IMG submission 206183) | Populus deltoides microbial communities from Bellville, Georgia, United States - Leaf-PdKOR-R3 | ecosystem: Host-associated > Plants > Phyllosphere > Phylloplane/Leaf | place: USA...
ATAGAGTAACCAATAATTTTTTTGTAATTTATCTTTAGAATTTGGTATTATGCCACTTAATAGAGTATCCTCCAATGACAACATCTGCCTGATCGAGTTTTGTTGACTAGTTGGCTGCCAACTATTCTTGGCAGCATCGATCCCTCCTAAATTGTTATCATCTAAACACAAAACTTCCAAACTACTGGTCTTGTTTGCAAGGGGATAGAGAAAGCTCAGGTCGTCATCATCCTCACCATGCATTTCCTAGATTGTTGACTTGAAGTGAAAGCCTCCATGGAGTAGATGTGCTTGCTAACGTGGGCTCTTTCCCAGTGAAGCTAGCTGTTGAATGACATCGAGACAAGTAATATTCAAGGCACTGGAGAGTGTTTCTGGAATTGGTCCACGGAAGAAAAAATTGTTGTGAATCTGAAGGAATCCGAGATTTGGAAGAGTGAGGCCCAAGTCTGGAGGAAGTCTCCCATGGAGTTGATTAAATGCAACAGGTAAGAAAATAAGAGAAGAGAGATTGCATACAGAGGAAGGGATAGTATCACACAGGATTGAAGTCATATACTTGTTTCCCCAGGCCAACTGCTGCAGACGATATCTAAGTCTCGCTGGATAGAATAGCTGAAGCTGTTGTTTTTCAGGTTTAGTATCCTGAGAAAGCTCGATTTGCCAATGTGGGGAGATAGGCTGTCCTCCGGCAGCCCCACAACTCTCTGATGACAAGGATTCGTTCCACGAGCTTAGCATACCCAGAGGATCATTAGAAATATTTGTATTTGATTATTATTCTAGGATTAAAAAAAATGTGTTTAGTTGAAGAAATAAAAATAAATATATATAAAAAAACGTGTTTAGTTGAACTATACTTTAAAATAGAAAATGCATGAAAACATATCATTTTTATTACTAACAAGGAGAGTCTATTTCCTGCTCTAGGTAATGAGAAGCAAAAGGAGATTTAAATTATTTTCAAGAGAAGTTACCAACGTAATTAGCATCACATCACAAAATTTCGAAGACTATGCACAAGGAATCAAGCAAAAAAACACCTTGATTTTCATGATCAATCTCGTAAAAAGTAATGAATTAAATTTACAATTTGAATAGAAGTTATAATTTTTTAATCACAAAACTCTATTTCCAACATTTTCAATGCTGAAGCTTGAAATTAAAAGAAAGAAAAAATCAATGAGAGACAATGATAGCTCAATTCTCAAACAACATAATATTGAAGGATAAAATTAAAAAATTGAGTTGTTGGAGGGTGAAATTGAAAAAAAATCAATTCAAAAGATTCAAAAAAATAAATCAAATCAACCTGCCAAACTCGTGACCCAAGTTTTTAAGATTGAGATAACCTCAAAGAAAGCGAATAAAAAAATTACGAAACCCAATTAAAAACGAACCCAAAAAAATGAACATAAACAACCTGGATCAACTTGCAAAATTCACGACCTTAGTCATGAGATAGGGAAAACTCTATAGAAAACAAATAAAAAAATAATCTGAAATTCAATTTTCAACCAATCTAATGTTAAAAGATGAAATAAAAAAAATCAATTAGAAAAAACAACAAAAAAAACCTGACTCGAATCAACCCAAAGCTAACAAGTTAAACTCATGATTTGATTCATGAAATTGAGATAAATTCATAGAAATTAAATAAAAAAATTACAAAACTCCACTTCTAATAAATCTAATGTTGAAAGTTGAAATTAAGAAAAAAAATCCATAGGATCACTATATAATCCAACATTAAAAAAATAAACAAAACTTATATACAAAACACAATTCCTAAAACAATCTAATATTGAAGATAATATTTTTTTAATATTACTATAATAATTTAATCATACTCTTTAGTTTTTTTTTTTTAATTAATGCTACCTCATGTACATGGCATGCATTGTTTTAGAACATGTAGCAATGAAAAACATTAAATTTCTTACAAAACAACGCAATTTTTCAATTAAAAAAAATATAATTTAGATAGTTGTTCTTAATTGAAAACTTCTAAAATTCCAAGACTAAGATTGATACAATAGGTTGTTTATTGACAAATATGAGACTACTTATAGTCGTGGGGCATTTTTTAGGTTAGTAAAATCAATAAATTCTCTTAGATATGTATTTCAAATAAAAAAAATGGAGGAAAAATTTAGATTTTTAGTTTTTAAATTAAATTCACAACAAGAATTTATCACCATTTATCTAAATCTAGGTCTCGCTCACCACTATCATAACCCTAAATGGAAAATTTTGAGAAAATATGGAAGGTTTTGACAGGTCAGATTATAAATGATGGATTTTCCTATTTTCTTTTTCAGAGACAGCTGCAATACTTGATAAGATATTTAATTTGCTTATAAAGCATTTTACTAAATGTTCAATTAATATTATTTACATCTCAAATATATAACCATAGTTGTAAATTCTCAAAATAATAGTCTCAAGTAAAATTAAAATGTTTTGAATATTAGTTTGAGATTTTCTTAATATATTTATGCAAACATTTCATTTCAAGGTTTTAGCATTTTATTAAATTATTCATTAAATTAACTAGAATATTTTCAATTTCAAAATTCAATTAATTGTAGCTACTTAATTTGGGATTTTTTTAAATATATTTATGCAAACATCTCATCTCAAGTTCATGGAATTTTGAATACATTATTCAATTAAATTAACTATAGATTTTCTCAATTTCAAAATTCAATTAATTGTGATTTTTTAAAAAAATATTCTTAAATCAAGATATCTAGAGAACAACACAGTAGTTGCATTTGGAGCACAATCTTGTTGCATTAATATTTCGTAGATGTATGATAATACTTAATCGTAATTTTGGAAAAGGTCTTACCAATATTTAATTTACTAAATTTGTTAAATGATTAGTATTATGTAGTGTTAATCACACAATAATTAAGGGCATCATGGCACAATCAAAATGTGTGTATTGATCATTACACAAGACGAACTAAGCCTACCCCAATTCAAGCATGTATCATCAACAGTCCATCAACAGATTAAACTAGCCAAGCATGTTCCTTAGCCACAGCAGTTAGTCCTCCACTCTTCGAAACTACACAGTCGAGTCGTGCTTGTTCTTGGATTGATGAGGGGGGAAACAATGGTTACTTGGAAAAAAGTAAAAATCATTTGTATATATCCCACTCCATATATGGTACGTAGCTTTTCATGCGAAGCATATCTCTGAAACCACGAAATTTGCTGGCTTGCACTTTTTTTTTTTTTTTTTTTGCTGTAACGTGTAATGCAGTTCATGGCCAAAAGAAAGAAAGAAAAAGTTTACAAAAAGCATTATGCCTAAAACAGTAGAAAACCAAGAACCAGAAATCTATCTTTGTAGGATTGGTTTGGTGTTCATTTGCTGTCCTTATTTGGAATTGAGTTGTTGGGCTATAAATGCACAATATCTGATATATAATCATAGATTGTGCATTACTAGCCTGCATACCAAGAAGGGAGACTTGTAGTGATAATATTTTTGCGAGTAAGAGGAAAATAATGGAGCTTTCAATGGGAAACAATGGTGGTGCTTCGGGCGATGAACATGAAGCAGCTTCGAACTCAAGAAATAAGGGAAAGAATGCTTACCATCGCCATTCTAATCAACAGATTCAGCAGCTTGAAAAGTACAAGACTAGCATCACTCTCTTTTCAAGGACTTTGTTTTATGCTCTTTAAGCAAAATATAAAAACAAGATTTTGATCTTTATATGTTGCATTTGTTGTTGTTTTTTATATGGTTTTTGTTTGGCTATTTTGACATGTTCTTCCGATTGATTCATAGTTTCACCATCCATTGATTACTGTGAAGCTTCTGTTGATGTTCACGAGGAAATCTATAAATTTTGGTGTTTTCACTCTTGGCTTGCTCTTTGTTGGTAAGGTCTTCATTATTGAGCGGCTTTTGGATAAAGTCATTTCACTCGACATGAGAGGTCTATTTTATTTATCTGTGAATGGAAGAGGATTTTCCCATTTTTTTCCCCTTTTCAGATTGATGATGGTGTTTTTTATGGAGATTGTTTACTTCTTCTGTTAATGCATTCATTTTTGTCTTGAGAAATCAATTTTCCTCTGTGCTACTTCGGTCCTTGATTGTGTTGTTTGGATTGCTTGCTTCCTTAATTCATTCACTTGGCTTAGTTAATGTCAGAACTTTTTTCATGGATTTTTAATATGCATCCTGTAAGGATATTTGATGTTTCTTCAAAAAGGTCCGTCCTTCCACCCCCCACCTTCATTTTCTGCGTTTGAAGTTTGTGGTTTTGTTACTCTGATGAAGATTTTTCAAGGAATGTCCACATCCGGATGAAAACCAGCGGCGCCAGTTGAGTAGGGAATTAGGGCTTGAGGCTAAACAGATCAAGTTCTGGTTTCAAAACAAAAGGACTCAGAAAAAGGTGCTCGAGATTTCTTGGTCCAAAACCTTGTGTTTGATTACTTTGTATCCCTTAATAATGTACTGATGCTTTTACACCTTCTGATCCATTTCGCAGGCGCAAAGTGAGCGAGCAGATAATTCAGTTCTTCGGTTAGAAAATGAGAGGATTCAATGTGAAAATCTGGCAATCATAGAAGCACTGAAAAATGTGATCTGCCCAGCTTGTGGTGGTCCTCCCTTCGGAGAAGAAGAACGCCAACGTAGTTTGCAGAAACTAAAGCAGGAAAATGCTCGGTTGAAAGAAGAGGCTAGTTTGGATTATCTCAACGAAGTTCCCTTTCTAAATATCTCCTCATTCTCTATTAGGCCTTTTCTTTTTAATGATGCATAAATGTTCGTGTTTCGAGAGTCTTAATGATTATTTTTTTTATTGATGATTATTATGATTGTTGTGCAGCATGAAAAGGTATCCACCCTTCTTACCAAGTACATAGGAAAATCGATTTCACAGATTGATTCGTTGACACCTGGCGCTGGATCTTCACATGGCGTATTGACAACAAACCCTGGCATTGATCTGGAACGGAATCCAGGACTGGACAACAGTCAGTTGGTCTATAAACGTAGAGGAATTCTAGATATGGAAAAGGCACTCATGGCTGAGACTGCTGCCAGTGCAGCAGATGAGTTGGTCAGGCTTTTGCGAGTTAATGAGCCTCTGTGGATCAAGTCCCCATCTGATGGAAGATACATCCTTGATCGTGTCGGCTATGAGAAACTATACCCCAGGGACAGTCACTTCAAAAGTTCTAATGCTCGTGTCGAATCATCTAAGGATTCAGCAATGGTGATCATGCCTGGAATGGACCTGGTTGACATGTTTTTGGATCCAGTTAGTGCGCTCTTACTTTCCACACTGTAAGATCAGACCATATTCTGTTGCTAAAGAGGAAACAAGTTTAACTATTTGCTTTGATTTTACAGAATAAATGGATGGATCTTTTTCCGACAATTGTTACCAAGGCCAGGACAATTCTATTACTTGAAGCTGGAACTGTAGGAAACCGAAATGGTTCCTTGCAGATGGTATGTTGAGTAGCTAATAAATCTCTATCATTCCTTAAATTTTGTCAGGTCTTGAGCTGTGTATTAATGAAGTGAAAGGGTTAAATGCAGATGTATGAACAAATGCACATACTGTCGCCCTTGGTTCCACCTAGGGAGTTTTACTTCCTTCGTCTTTGTCAGCAACTTGAGCCCGGGGAGTGGGTGATAGCAGATATATCGTATGACTTCATCAGAGATGGCTCCCCTTCCCGCACTTGGCGGCTTCCTTCTGGATGCATGATCCAAGATAAGCCTAATGGATGTTCCAAGGTGAGTAGTTGGCGGCTTCCATCTCTATACCCGGAATGATCAAATGATTGAGCAAGTGTCACTTCTGAGAATTACTTGTTCTAGATTAACCATGCCATGCTTGTTCGTAGCACAGATTAGGGCTGAATGTGGCTGAGCTTTACAGTTTTCAAATGTTACCGATTCTGACGAACAACGACAAAGTTCTGATGCACATTTGTCAATTAATCAATGAACTATAAAAGGAATGGAGCCTGGCATCTCTATCCTCTTGTTTACAGAATATTTTGACGTCTGCATTTAGTGTAATGTTCATATTAATTAATGAGCATGGCTATTATAAATGTTTCGTAGATGCAATATCTAAAACAAGCATATCTGCAGACCCCCATTTATTCGATACCAATTTTTTCATCGCTGATAATGTCATATACAGGATGATCTTTTTCTGTCATAAGCACTAAGCAAGCGTTTGTATGCATCTCCATGAGCTATTAACAAACGATGACTTAAAGATTGCAAGACTAGTTTAGCATAGAATCATTGCATAATACTAGCATATCTGAAATTGTCTAACAATAATTTATGTCAATTTTAAGTGAATCGTGTGTGAGACTGATTATGCATCACACTAACTTGATAGGTAACTTGGGTAGAACATGTGGAGGTGGATGATAGAACTCAAACTCATCGCCTTTACAGAGATCTCATATGCGGAAGATCTGCTTATGGAGCAGAACGATGGATTGCTAGTCTCCGGAGGATTTGTGAGAGGTTAGCTTTGTACAAGGAGGAAACTGCAGCTGCTCGAGAATTTGGAGGAGGTGACAATAATCAGTTTTTTGCCTTTCCATTTCTTTGACACCCATTTTATGCAATACTGTTGCTTTAACATCTTCCATTGCTCAGTGATCACTTCACCTGAGGGTAGAAAGAGCATAGTAAACCTAGCCCACAGGATGGTGAAGATCTTTTTTGCAAGTTTGGGTATGTCAGGAAAACTGGATTTCCCTCAACTCTCTGAAGTGCACAACAGTGGGGTTCGGGTGGCTATTCGTAAGAACACAGAACAAGGGCAGCCGATTGGCATGGTTGTTAGTGCTGCTACTTCTCTCTGGCTTCCACTCTCACCTCAGAATGTGTTTAACTTCTTCAAAGATGAGAAATCACGAATTCAGGTTTATGAAAAATAGAATGATTCATTCTGTGATCAATAAATACGTACATATTTCACTCATTCGGATATTTATAGCAATGTAACAAATGGTATTTCCCGTCATTGTCTCTGACAGTGGGATATTCTGTCCAATAGCAATCCTGTGCATGTGATTTCACACATTTCCAATGGGACTAATCCAGGGAACTGCATATCCATTACTCACGTAATTTCTCTTCCTTTCTCTCCTATTCTGATGCAGTATAAACTATAGCCAAAAGGCTTACAGCAACAATGTCTTGATTCATTCTCAGTAAGTTTACTTGTGCAGTTCTTTGATTGTTTTTCCTTTCAAATTAAAGCAGCCTTTCATTCCTACTGAGAACAACATGCTGATACTTCAAGAGAGCTGCACGGACTCTTCAGGATCAATGGTGGTATATGCTCCACTTGACATTCCAGCCATGAACATGGTGATAGGCGGTGCAGACTCATCGATCATTCCCATACTTCCATCAGGTTTTGTAATATCTGGCGATGGCCGTCCAGACACAGGAGGGGACAGTTCTACTTCCACAAGTTCTACTGGGGCAGACTCAGGAGGTTCACTTCTTACAGTAGCCTTCCAAATTCTGGTCGCTGGCCCTAATGTCACATCCTCCACAGAACTCAACATGGAATCTGTGGCAACAGTCAATACTCTTATCAGCACCACGGTTCTCAAAATTAAGGCTGCTTTGAATTGCTCTAATTTGGGTTAAGCATTGGTGATGCTGTTGTTGAGAAATTAGTTTCTTATCATATGATTCTGCCTGGAAACTGAAACACAAAAAAATAATCAGCTGCTACTTCTGCTCAACTTTTGGCTGCCAGTCTAGTTTTTTTAAAACACTTTCATCTCCAGGATGATGGTCTTGCATTGCAAGAGAAAGACATGAGTTTTTTTTTTCTTTGATGGATGATGAGGATGTTTTATTTATTTATTTTCTTTCTTTCTTATATATCCTCTCTTTAATTAATTATGTGTTTATTTATTTATTTATTTGAAAATATTTCATGCTATATTTAGCATCAATAGAGATAAACCATTGATTAATATTTCTTATAATGCAAAGGATTTAATACTTAAGGAAATTTGTTACCATCAAAATGCTTTTATAAATCATTTGTAATACTGTTTTGCACTCGACATTTTGAACACTTTCAATATATATATATATATATATCCTGATGGACTTCTTAGAAGAGTAAGAGACTTCAATAAAGATTAATTTCCAATCCCATTAAAAGGGATTGCTAATGGCAAATCGCATAGTCACCTGCAGAAGCACAAAATATAAGAACAAATTTTGAATCCATAAACTAAATTAAAACTGGTTGCGTTCATCTTTTGTTCCTCCATGCAGTATTCGTTCTTGTTTCTAATCAGATGGTTTAAGATTTCTGAAGCACTAAGTCAAGGATATAACACGCTACAAGACTTCAATTCCAAGCATTTTCATGTTTAAAACCAGAACAGCGTATAACAAAAATAAAAACCTGAAGTCAAAGTTTACAATGAGAACCATAAATAGGATATACTCAAATCAACAACAGCACCGAGGTTCCCTAGTTGGCAACAAACACGTACTCTTTACCCTGCAAGGTGATAAGGAAATACAAAGGACATAAGAGCTAAAGTACCAGAGGAGCACAAATTACTTCTTAATATCACAAGGATAAAACAAAAGCAACATCATAGCATCAACCCGTGACAATAAAGCATCAAGCTTGCCACTGTTCTTTAGAGATGGGAACACATCACCATGTCCAGGAGGATACCTACATGCATAAATAGAAGTTATCAGAACAGCAAGCAAGAAGATAACACGTTGATAAGATTATAAATTAAACTATACACTCAAACCTACTCCTTGCACTGTACAATTCCTAACTTTTTTTAGGTGTTATTTTACTTTCATTTCTGAATTTTAAGAAATTGCCCATGTTGGATCCCACTAAAAAAATTTCTTTCTTTAAGAGGGACAAACCTTGATCAGACACCATCAGCTTCCAAAAATTTGAGTAACAGTAACATTAAAGATATGCCAAAGTAAGATTGGATACACAATCTTCCAATTGTGGCATACTTTCGTCACTGGCCAGTGATCCAGACACTCTATGCTAAGTTACACTCATCGCTCAGTTTTCAATAAACAGCTAAAAGTATAATACGCATGTCTTTGTCACATATCATAAGGAAAGGAAGTAATTTGTGAGAGCATTAGTATGCAAGTATAGGAGTTACTTTCTGGGTTTTACACATGTCAGAAAAGCAAAATTGATTTGGAGAAGTTTATACAACTCAGAAGTTGGTTAATAAATAAACGACTTGATATGCATCCAAATAGTCCCTTACATAAGACTCTAGAAGTAAGAGGTGGAATAGATTGATAGAAGTTCACAAGCTCAGAACAGCAGGTAAATAGAAGAGTTTTCAACTCAACTTTCTTAATCAGAATTCACAGAAGTTCAAGCCCTCCCGTAGTTTTACAACATATTCAAACTCATAAGCATCTGGTGCCAATTATATTATCATCAGAGTGCATCTGATAGAATATATAATTATATAGCGCATGCAAAATGGTAAAAATTGACTGAAAGATATTCATTGAACTTCATATAGTAAAATATAGAAATTTGAAACTATACCATCCATCCTTGTCAGTGTGTCCTTTTGAAGGCATTGGCACAAAATCATCAGCAACCAGACGAGGATATTGGCTCTGTGCAATTCCAAAGGGGAAAAGGCAAATTTGTTGTTTAACATTTTCAGCAAAGCTAAGCGCAGATATTAAAAGAAACCGATCAAATAGTAGCATCCCAAACCTGATTAAAGGTGTGGATCTCAATATTTGAGTTTGAGTGCTTCTCAATAATCTAAGTTGGACAGCAACTGGTGTTACTATACAAGTAAAATCTAGCAAGGACAAGATAAAGAGCAGGAGAAAAAGGTAAGGATCAGGCACCTTCTGTGTATCATCATGAGTGTTGAATGGGTTCATTAGAAACAAGGGAACGCTGCACCCATATTTGTTGTTAAGATTCTGCAGCAACTTTAACAGTTAGTTCCATGCAACAACAGAACCAAATCAAAATCAAAGCAGAACAGAAGAGAAGAGAAGAGAAGAGACAAACACTCACCTCAATCTGGATGACAATAAGGTCAAGAAATGTCAGTCCATTACAAACTTCAATGCCAGAACGGTGAAACACAACAGCATAAATCAATTTCAATGTCATATATATCTCCTAAACCTCCATTCTGCTCCACAGACAAAAGGGTAAATCATTTCAGCCAAAAAAAACAACAACCATCACACTAGTCATCAATCTGACACACCTTTTTCTTTTTTCCCTAGCACTTTGACAGCATAACGAACAAAAGATTACATATTTAGGACCAGTGCATCCCATTGTTGTCCCCAAACCAAACCTCCATTAACCTTCAAAACAACAAGCTTGTCAAAAAGCTTCTTGGTTTCCTCTGGGTCTGCAACAAAATCAAATCACTTTAAGCAACAACCACACAAGTTTGGCTAAAAATAATGCAATAAAAATTCAGATCATTATCAATTACCCTCACGAGCTGACTCCAAGGTATCAGAAGGAACCACTACTTCATCAGTAGGTGTCTGAATCTTACTCCACTCAACTCGCCGCGCTTCCCCACTTTCACACACAAAATCAATCAATAAATAATTCAATAAATTCCAAATCTCAGATTCATAACAAAAAAAAAAAGGAGCAATTATCCAAATACCAAAAACAATCTCCATCACATTGCGCTTAGCACTAATACAAATATCAGAGTCATATAAAACAGAATTATTCCTTTTTTTCATTTTTGAGCAACAAAATCAATTTTTTTAACGGGAGTTGGTTGAAGAATAATGAATTACATATGATAGCAAGAGATGAGGATGAAGAATGTTTTCTCACTCTCACTGCACCAAATCTCAAAACAAAATTAAGAAATTGTAAGTAGATCAGAGAACGTAATTACTTTGATTAGTGAGATTAGCAAGAAATGAAGGAGTGAATAAAGCAAAAGAGCATAACAAGATTTAATGACAACCAAGTAAACCCGAAAATCATCTATGAATTTTAAAGCAACACCTAAAATTATTTGTGTATTAATATTAATTGATGACTTGATAGGAGAGAAACTTAGGACCCACAATAATAATAAGAAAGAATGCAACATTGTCTCGACTCTAGAGTCAATAAAAACAGTGAAACCAAAAGGCATGGCTAATCAGTTCTTGAATATCTTTTATTCATGTGCTATAGGGATTTTGCAATGTACATTCTAGACTACTAAACTAAGCAGTCAAGCCCTCGTACTTTTATAATTTCAGCAACGTTGATTCCTATTTTCTATTTTATCAACTCTTTAAGGTGTGGGGCATAAACAAAGTGGGAATCCAAAAGAGATCAGTTGAAATTGGAAGGAGTAAATGTTGTACTCTGAGTCTTGTTGGTTTCACAAGTTTGCAGCTTTTCCTGCTTAAAAAGCTTGCTCATAATCTTTAGTTTTATTGATGAAACTATAGCAAAAACATCACAGAGAAATTCACATGAGAGAAACAGAGGAGGCTAAGTAATAGCAGTGGCTTATGTTACTCGCAAAAGGAGGAAAAATAGAGGTTTGCTGCTGTGGAGGTCTTACTGGTTATGCAAAAAAAAAAATTGATGCCCTTTTATGCATTAAGATTTTGAACAAGTCAAAATGGAAGAGGTGTACATCACAACAGCAACAAGTAAAATTAAAGAAGTCAAGTTTACTTTGGAAAGATTGATCCATTGGCATCCAGGAAAACTGGCTTCCAACCTGCCTCTCCTATTTTATTTTTCTAGAAAACTTAGCAATGAAGGATCATACTGAGTGCTGACCATATTCACTGGTCAATTTGCTAAAACAACCACACTGGAGAATCTCTGATTTATTCACACACAAATGATATCAACTATCCAATTATAATAAAAATTAGATTAAAACTTCACCATCGAATTCCAATTGCCTGTTTGCTATATCATATCATCAAACATCACGAAATTCAGCTGTACAACACTAAAAATGAAGATCCGATGCTCTTTCATGGAAATACACCATACATATTCAACCATGAAAACACATATTACCCAACTTTGCAAACAGAACAAAAGATCCAAAAACCAAAATAAGAAACATAAAATAATCCAAACGCACCAGGGTTGTTTGCGTATTTATTTGTTTCTCATTTGCAGAATTGGGAGTAGCATCCACCTGCATCCATAAGGCAACAGTAATTGAGAACATTCTACATACAATAGCACTTAAATTATGTCTTGTTTGCTTTAAGAAAAGCATTTTTGAAGTTACCCAAGATGATGAAAATTTTACACAAGTTTAATCACTAATGAGAAAATTGAATAGGTTCATCACTTTAACTCAATTCCACACATTTATTGACAAACATAAATGTGCATGTATAACCCAGAAAGCTGAATGCTAGTCCAAAACAGGTATTATGATTTGTGAAACAAAAGCAAGTAACTGGTATCATTGTCAAGTTTTTTACAAGACTGAACTAACAATATATTAACCAAGATTTTGACAAGACTGAACTAGCAATAAAATAACTAGAGAAGAAAAAAGCTACCTAATATTTGCAGTGTGAATTAGCAGCATGAAAAATTGACATAAGCCTTTTTCACCATGACGACTTCATGTAAGCCTAGATACTTCTTCAGAACAAGATTGTCTTCATTAGATAACAGATCTTCTACCAAGCTGTGGTTCCCGCATCTGCAATGAAACCTCTGTCTCTCATTTCACCGATAAGATGCACTGCCCTTGATTCATCCTTGTGCTGGAGAAATCCTCGGATAATAACATTATAAGAAAATTCATCTGGAGGGCAGCCATCGTCTTCCATATTTCGGAAAGCTTCCAATGCTTCATCTAACAACCCTTCTTTACAAAGTCCATTTATTATTGTAGTGTATATCTGAACATTAGGCTGCAACCCGTTGACAAAGAGTTCTGAAAACAGTTCCCTTGCATCTTTAAGATTCCCGGATTTGCACATGGCATTAACTAGGATGTTATACATCACCAAATTAGGCTTCAAGTAAGTACTTTGCATTGCTCGAAACAATCTCAATGCCTTACCAAGATACCCTTGTTTGCAAAAGCCATTAAGCAAAATTGCGTAAGTATATAAATTTGGGAGGTTTCCATTAGTGTGCATATTCTTGAAAAGATCTTGTGCTTCCCTAAGTCTGCCTAACTGGCATAATCCATGAATAAGAGTGTTGTAACTAACATTGTTCGGAGTTGAGCCTTGATGAATCATTTCATTAAAAAGTTGCTTGGCCTCATCTATCCTTTTGGCCTTACAATATCCGTTAATTAAGATGCTGTAACTAAAAACATCAGGTTTACAGCCCTTGGTTATCATAACATCGAAAAGCTTTCTAGCTTCAACAACTTCCGTCCACATGGAATATCCATACATCAAAGAATTGTAAGTCACTACATCAGGATCCACACCCATTTCAGTCATTGTTTTTAACACACCTTCAGCCTCTAAAACCTTGCCTTCTTTACAAAATGTATCAACTAGCACGTTGAAGGTGACAATATTTGGCATGATATTCAAACTCGTCATTTCATTTAGCAATGTCGAAGCCTCCTTCCATCGGCTGAAATTGCATAAGCCCTGGATCAGAGAGGTGTAAGTGAAAATTGTTGGGGAAATGTCTTTAGCCTTCATATAAGAGAAGATATCTAAAGCCTCATTCACCCGCCTGTATTTGCAAAGACTGTGGATGAGTGTACTGTATGTCACCACATTCAGCTGGCAGCCTGCCTCTTCCATTTTCTTAAATAATCCAGCAGCCAGAGCAGTTTCCCCAATCTTACATAAGCCATTGATAATCGTAGTATAAGTGTAGTCATCAGGTTGACACCCTCTTGCCACCATGCCATCAAATAATTCCACGGCTTGGGCAAATTTACCCACCTTACCGAGCCCATTGATTAAGGTGGTAAATGTGACAATGGTGGGTTGAAGACCAAGTTTAATGCCTTTGGCCAAGACAGAGAATCCAAGATCAACATGTTGCAACTGGCAGAAGCAATTAATCAAGATATTAAGCGTACAAGTATTAGGAGAGAGCCCAGCTAATTCCATTTGTTTGGAAAGAGAAATCACAGCATCGTAATACTGTCTCATTTTGACAATTGCAGATAATAATTGATTGAATTGGATGATACAAGGCAGGGGTTTCCTATGAAGCATTTGATTGAAAGAAGCAAGGGCAACATCAATGTTTCTGAAAGAAGAAGAAGCATCATCATTTTTGTGTTTATATCTACTGCTACTGCTACTGCTACTGCTAGATGAAGAAATGGAGTTGGAGTGGTTGCTAGACAACAGTGATGGAAGAATCATACCCATTATTTTCATTTGGCATCGCTGAATTTGGGACCCAATAAAGAAGGCTTCTGAACCTCGAAGTCTGACTGCCGCCACCGCCATCATCATCGGCCTTCCTCTGTGTTTTTCCTTCTCCTTGTGGTCTCGTTTTTTATCGACCAAAACGACAGAGACACTTTGTAACAAATCTGGAAGATTGAAGAAAGGGATTTGGGGAAGCAGCAGCGCCTCCCTCTAAAACCACGTGGGAATGAACGGTTGGGACTTGGGATCATGCTTGGAGCGCTTCTAAAACGCTGGCGTTTTGAAGAAGAAGAGACAGCAAATTTACAGCTAATACAATCCAGTCCAGATTTGCTTTTAAATTTTAAATTGCATCCATTTTTAAATTTGAATATTTGCTCCAGTTTAT
>Ga0325414_1004358_pt1 | contig 14793 bp, 8 predicted proteins | sample PopdelMetagenome_8_FD_206183 | JGI IMG/M metagenome (GOLD analysis project Ga0325414, IMG submission 206183) | Populus deltoides microbial communities from Bellville, Georgia, United States - Leaf-PdKOR-R3 | ecosystem: Host-associated > Plants > Phyllosphere > Phylloplane/Leaf | place: USA...
CTCTAGATGAAATGAATGACAACATGTGAAGAGAGATCAGAGATCTTTCAACTTCATATCTTTTGCTCTTGCACATAGAAGTTTATTTATAGTTTCATATTTGAAGGTATGTTACATGTTTTTTTTTATTAATATGGATGTTCGGTCTAATTTATGTGCACTTCAACTAATTTTACGGATTCTAAAGTTAATAATCATATAAATCTTCAGTGACCTTGAGGGAACTCGAACTCATGATTATTATAAAGTAAATTTTAGACCTGACCAGTTAAGGTTGTTCGGCTGCTCTTTAAGGTTTACATGTTTTATACCATCAACTTAATTAAGAATTTCTTATTGTGAAAACTAAAATGTTGTTTTAAAAAAATTAATGATAGTTTACTTCTGCTATATCATACATTTTTTTTATGCAAATTGAGGATATTCAAAAATGTTTAAAATCGCATATGGAAGATTTATTGATTTTGTTTTTCAAAAAGAAACTATCATAAATATCTTTCTAAACAAAAGGTTTTTATTTATTTTTTTTTTTGGAAGTAATACAAAATCATGTTTCCCAAGACTAAGATCATGCAAATACAATTGCAATAAAATATTTTTCGGGAACTGCAAAATGAAAGGATATAAAATTGTAACCATGTGCTCAAAATAAAAAATAATTATATACAAAAAAAAAAAACAAAGCCTAGGGATTTTATATACAAATATATAAAAATTGTAAAGTGGTCAAACATTATTTGATATACATATGTAATTTCACCTTAACAATGAAAAAAAAATCAAATTAAATCCTTTAGAGCTTTTAGAATCATAATATGGCTAGACTCAAATATTATATTTTTTGGATTTTTATATTTAAAAATTTAATATATGTTTAACTTAAATATTATAATGAGATTTTAGCTGCAATTGTGGTTGTGATTGTTGTTGTACTTGTAAGTAGAAAACAAGTGTATTTGATTAATGATATGATTAGTGGATTTAGTTAGCCATAATATTATAAAACGATATTACTTATTTTAAAATTTTGTTTTGATTATGTGTTTTATGTAGAATAAAATATAATTAATAAAATAATTTATTAAGATATTATCTTATGTAAATGAATTTTAATGATAATTTATTATTGTTGTTGTTATTACTTCTACTAATCTCTTGTATTATTGTGAACACAATATTAATGCACTATTTAAAAACAGAATAATACTCTAATTGTTTTAAAAACTAGAGTCAAAACAAGTAAAACTGGAACTTTATGTTGCAATGCAATATTTCTACACTTATAAAATTGAAAAACTATTTTTAAAATTTTTAAAATTTGTTTTGAGTTTGAAAAACATATTTTAGAGGTTTTTCATAATTTTTATTTACATGTTTCAAACTCTTTTTCAAATGAAAAATGACATCAATAATACAATTTTTATATACAAACAATTTTTTTTTATCAATTATAAAACATTAAAATTATTTTTTATATATAATTTTCACATTTAGTTATTATCATAAATTTATTGTTTATTATAAATCTAATATAAAAGATTTTCTTGAGTTAAAAAGTATAACTTTTCATGATAATTTTTAATTTGAATAAAATAAAATTATTTTTTTGTTAATTAGATTATACTAGATTCAAAATATCAAGATGATCGTTATAAATTATTCTTTTGATTTTTTATAGAAAACAGTTTTAAACTTGACACATTTCTTATTGTTTATGGTGAATAGGGGGGTATTGGAGGATACTCTCGATAAGAATCATATATATGAGTGTGAAAAGAGATCATTTCTATAAGAATTTAAAATGTTAAATTCTTTAGAGCACTCTTTGAAACCATGATGTATTTTGGACCAAAACAAATATAATCTTGAGAACCAAAAATTTTTAAAAAGAAACTGTATAATTTTTATTATTGGGGTTTGCACAGAAGGTTGAACAATTCAAGAAGTGATGTTCACTAGTTAGCCGAGTGAATCTGATAGTTTTCCATTAGAGAAGGTTCAAGACCAAAACTACCTTACCCGATGTACATACTTTCTATTGTTACATGATTTCATGTATCTAGTTTGTATTTTATTTTAGCCAAACAATTTTAATTTGCGTTGAAGATTGTTAGGATGAACGAAAAGTTATGTCTGATGAATGGAAAGTTGTGTTTGTTAAAACTCTTAGGCTGTGTTTGTTTTTCAAAAACTGGTTTCTGGAAAATTACTTTCTAAACTTTTCTATATTTGACGGAAAACACTTTCCAGTCAAAAAAAAAAAATTTTGGTTTCTAGAAAAGTGTTTTCCTTTTATTTTAGGTGGAAAGTTGTGAAAAATTTAGAAATGTCATATTATTTACTGATTATATCAAATTTGGTCCTTAAACTTTTGATTGCTATATATATTTTGTTTTTGAATATTTGTTTTTCAATTTCATCCCTTAGAATTTAATTTTTATATTAATTTTGGTCCTTATTTTTATAATTTTTATTTGCTTTTCCCTTGTCATCTTTTAATTGAAATTTTTTATCTATCAAATTTGGTCCTCATTCTTTTAATTATTACTTATTTTATTTTTTAGATTTGATCTTTATTATTTTGATTATTATTTATTTTATTTGAGATAATTTATGAAATTATATTTTTTTTCAATTTCATTCCCATTAAAATTTTTAATTTGTAAGATTTGTTCCTCATTATTTTAATAAACTTGAAAAAAAAACATTAATAAGTTATTTTTCAGCTTATTTTCTATGACATAACCAAACACTAGAAAGTGTTTTCCAATTTATTTTTCATTACACTACCAAACATCAGAAAATAATTCACTTTCACGGAATTCACTTTCCAAAAGAAAATTACTTTCCAACAAACAAACGGAGCCTTAAATCAAGAGCTGTGTTTGTTAAAACTCTAGTTAAAATTGAGCTATGTCTTTTTAAATAGAGTTATGTTTTTTTAAAAAGTTGTGTTTGTATGTTTTAGCAATCAAAATTGTATATATATATATAGAAAGATAATTATGAGAGAGAGAGAATACTTTCCAGTAAATAAACAGGGCCTTAAATCAAGAGCTGCGTTTGCTAAAACTCTAGTTAAAATTGAGCTATGTCTTTTTAAATAGAGTTATGTTCTTTTAAAAGATGTGTTTGTATGTTTTAGCGATCAAAATTGTCTGTATATATATAGAAAGATAATTATGAGAGAGAGAGAGAGAGAGATAAAAACTCTTTTATTTCTAAAACTTTTTACAAAGAGGAACGCAAAGAATTTGGTCTGCTATTTATTCTCATTTGAGCTAATGAGAATAAGAAACTGAGTAAGCTAAAGAAATAATATTATAATCACAATATTAGCACTAGAGAGCATGAAATAATTTTTTTTTAAGGCTAGATGATTGTTATTTTTCTTAATCTATATGTTCAAGTCTATTTTTAGTAAACAAATAATATAAGTTTATTTTTCTTATAAATATTGATTTTTAGAAACCAAATCATCGAAGCGAAGTAACAACACATTATAATGTTAATCATTGGAATTTATTTTTATTTTTTAGAGGTAGTGACTGTCTTAAAATCATCACATCAACACTTAAGGCAAATGAATTATATATGCAACTTATAATTACAAAATTTAACAAAGAACACCTTGTAAGCAATGCGGAAACAATTGCATTTAGTACAGATTATTCCTTAAAAAACACAATGCTTGGAAGTTAATTGATGAAATAAGCCCTTGCTTCAGCCCTATTTTTACTACTAGCTCTTTGTTAAAGTTGTTGGGATCTCTTAGATTGATAAGGTTCGGGTTTCATTATTTTTAGGATTTTAGTGGTTTAAAGTCACACATAAAAATCCATAATCTTAAGGAACAAGTAATTCTCTATTTTGCAATTAATTATATACCACAATTCTAGGACTGTAAAGTCATGGGTTGTTATTTCCTTTTCTATTTTGATGAAAAGCTATTTAATAGCCAAGTTGTTTCTTTAACTAAAAAAGAGTTCTTCCTACATTTATGAGTTACAATGCTTTTGTTTATGTAAAGTTCTTTGTCAATTGTACTTGGTTCTAACATTTAGTATTAGAGCACCATCACGGGGCCTGACCAACAACACAGACATCAAACGTGAAAGACTAACATGATAAGCAAGAGCAACTTTGTGCAACCTGTTATCCCATGGTTCGATGGACACTGCTTTACTCTTTTGCTATCATGTACGATCATTAGAGTATACTTACAAAGAATTTTCTAAGTTCCAAGAGTATTGGAGTTTGGTGGAAATTGGGATCTCTACAGAAGCGAAAAAGACAGATCTCACTAAGGGACAGAAGAAAATGATTAAGGATCAAAAGTTGAAGGACCTGAATGCTAAGAATTATTTGTTCCAAGCCATTGATCGATCTATTTTGGAGACAATATTGAAAAAGGACACAGCAAAAGATATATGGGACTCTTTGAAGCATAAGTACTAAGGGACAACACGAGTTAAACGTGCTCAACTCTAGGCTCTTTGTAGGGAGTTTGAAGTGTTGCACATAAAAGCTGGGGAATCGGTAAATGACTACTTTGGAAGAATTTTTACCACAACCAATAAGATGAGAATTCACAGTGAAAGAATGGAGGATATTGTAATCATCGAGAAAATCTTGAGATCCATGACTCCAAAGTACAACTATGTTGTATGCTCGATCAAGGAATCAATTTATTTGGATACTTTATCCATAAATGAGCTTCAAAGTAGTCTGTTGGTGCATGAACAATGGATCAACCATCACATTGTGGATGAATAAACCCTTCAGATCATTTACGAACCTCAACTAAGAGGAAATGGTGATAAAGGTTCTTATCGAGGTAGGGGCAAATTTAGGTTTGATAAAACTACCCTAAAGTGTTATAACTTACATGAGTTGGGTCATTTTCAATGGGAATGTCCCAAAAAAGCAAGAGATACAAGGGTCAACTTTGTTGAAACCAGTGAAGTGATGTTGTTAATAACATATATGGATGGCAACGAGGCTGGAAGAGATCACTTGTTGTTTCTTGATTCTGGGTGTAGTAATCATATGTGTGGGAAAAGAGAGTTATTCTCACAATTTGATAATAATTTCATAGAAAAAGTGAAGCTGGGCAATAATACAAGTCTCATTGTACAAGGAAAAGACAATATTTGAATGGAGATAAATGGTATCATGCAGGTGATTATTGATGTTTTCTTTGTGCCAGGGTTTAAGAATAATTTACTAAGCATTGGTCAATTACAAAAGAAGGTTTTTACAGTGCTCATGCAACACAAAAAGTGCAAAATTTATCATTATGAAAAGGGCTTGATCATGGAAACTAAGATGGCATGTAACAAAATGTTCGTTGTGCTTGGTCGTTGTTCACCAAAAAAGGAAAGTTGTTTTTTCTTTATGACCACATATCAAACTCAACTTTAGCATTACCATTATGGTCATCTCAATTGGAATGGTCTCAAGGTGATCCAACAAAAGAATATGGTGGATGGATTGCCTCAGTTAAAGGATCCTCTAAAGATTTGCGAAGACTACTTGATAGGAAAACAACATCGCATTCCTTTTCCAAAAAGAAGTACATGGAGGGCATCTAGAGTTCTTTAGCTAGTTCATGCAGACATATGTGGGCCAATAAATCCAATCAAAATAGCAAAAAAGATATCTCATTACCTTTATTGATGACTATAGCAGAAAAACTTGGGATTATTTCTTGGTTGAAAAATCAGAAGCAATTGTTATCTTTAAATCCCATAAAACTAGAGTTAAGAAAGAAACCGGTGCATTCATAAAGAGTCTTCAAACTGATCCTATAGGAGAATTTACATCACAAAATTTCACACACTTGTGTGATGAGAATGACATTCAAAGGCAATTAACAGCTGCATACACACCTCAACAGAACAGGGTCGCAGAGAGAAAAAATCACAATATCATGAATATGGTGTGCAACATGCTGTCAGAGAAGCAAATCTCAAAGAATTTTTGGCTTGAAGCAGTAAATTGGACAGTGCATATCTTGAACAGAAGCCTGGCACTTATCGTGAGAAGTAAGACACCAGAAGAGGCTTGCAGTGGATTCAAACCTTCAGTAAGTCACTTTAGGATTTTTGGATACATTTCTCATGTTCATGCACCTGATAGCAAGAGAGTAAAGCTTGATGCTAAAAGTCTGAAATGCATATTACTTGGGGTAAGTGAAGAATCCAAAGCCTACAAATTATTTGATCCTATCTCTAAAAAATAATTATGAGTCAAGATGTGATTTTTTAAGAAGACTAAAGGTGGAACTAGGATGTTAATCATAAGGAAACTATCTTGGTTGATTTGGAATGGAAGGAAGATGAAGATGCAGGTATAAATGAAATCCTTGGGAAGGAAACTAAAGCAAACATCACTCATGGTGAAGCAAACATAACTCCTGTAAATGAACTTGAAAACATAGGGTATGTTGAAAGTGACTCGCTCGAAGAGGGAGAGTCTTTAAATGATGGCGAAGGATGAGTTTCTTCAAGTGATGGCAGAGGATGATTGCGAAGACCGCCAGGATATATGCAAGATTATGTAAGTGGATAGGGCCTCTCTGATAAAGAAAATGTTGATATGGCTTATCTAGCCTTATTCTCTAACTATGATCCTTTGACATATAAGGATGTAGTGAAGAGTAGCAAATAGAGATAAGTCATGGATGCTGAAATCAAAGCTATTATGAAGAATTATACATAGGAACTCATTAAGTTGCTATCTGGAGTGAAGATAATTGGAGTAAAATGGGTTTTTAAAACAAAACTCAATGAATATGGGAAAGTGGACAAATACAAGGCTCGACTTGTTGCAAAAGGGTACAGTCAATAGTATAGAGTGGACTATGCTAAAGTGTTTGCACCAGGAGCTCATTTGGATACCATTCACATAGTAATCTCATTTGCTGCTCAGAAAAGCTGGGTGATCTATCAAATAGACGTCAAATCTGCATTTCTGCATGGAGAGATAGATGAAGAAGTGTTTGTGGATCAACCACTAGGTTATGAACACAAGGGACAAGAATCTAAGGTATATCGACTGAAGAAGGCTTTGTATGGACTCAAACAAGCTTCCCGAGCTTTGTACAGTCAAATAGAGACCTATTTTGTTCAAGAAGGCTTTGAGAAGTGCCCTTATGAACACACTTTATTAATAAAAATAGGAGAGGAATGCAACTTTTTTATTGTGTGTCTTTATATTAATGACCTTATATTCATTAGTAATGATGAGATTATGTTTGAACACTTTAAGAAATCCATGATGGTTGAATTTGGCATGACTGATCTTAGTAAGATGATGTATTTTCTTGGAATTGAAGTTTTGCAAATGGTGGATGTTACATTCATCAGTCAACGGAAGTATGTTGCAGGAGGTTTTGGAGAAATTTAATATGGAATAGTGCAATCTAGTGCAAAATCCAATGGTTCCTAGCTTTAAACTTACTAGGGATGAAAATGGAGTAAGGATTGATGGGACATTTTATAAATAAATCATGGGAAGCCTTATATACTTGACTGCCACTCGTCGCGATTTGATGTTTGTAGTAAGTTTAATTAGTAAATACATGGAACGACCCATTGAGACTCATTTATAAGCAGCAAAAAGAGTGTTAAGGTATATGAAGGATACAATCAGCTTTGGATTATTCTACAAGAAGGGAGGAACTAAAGAACTTGTTGGTAATCAGAATGATAGGAAGAGCACCTCTATTATGTTTTTATTCTAAATTCAAGTGCAGTGTCTTCGTCTTTCAAGAAATAGCCAGTAGTCACTCTTTCAACTATCAAAACAGAGTTCATTGCTGCTGCATCTAGTATTTATCAAGCTGTGTGGCTAAGGAGGATCTTGGAGCAGCTTAATCATTGTCAAAACAAACCAATAGTGGTTCACTATGATAACATCTCATATATTAAACTGTCAAAGAATCTAGTCATGCATGGTCGTATCAAACATATTGATGTGTGTTTTCACTTTCTTCAAAATCTCATTAAAGATGAAGTTGTTGAACTGGTGCAGTGTTCTACTTAGGAACAAATTACAGATATTTTGACAAAGCTACTAAAGCTCAAGGTGTTCGTGAAAATGTGTGGTTTTATTGGTGTATACGAATATCTAAAGATAAATTAAATGTTGATATATTCAATTTAAGGAATGATGTTAAAGTTGTTAGGATCTCCTAGATTGATAAGGTTCGAGTTTCACTATTTTTAGGATTTTAGTGGTTTGAAATCACGCATAATAATCCTTAGTCTTAAAGGACAAGTAATTCTCTGTTTTGCAATTAATTATGCACCATGATTCTAGGGCTGTAAAGTCGTGGGTTGTTATTTCCTTTTTTGTTTTGATGAAAGGCTATTTAATAGCCAAGTTGGTTTTTTAACTTAAAAAGAGTTCTTCTTGCATCTGTGAGTTATAGTGTTGATACGAACCTTGGTGAAATTGAATGGAATTCACGAACCCAAGATCTACCTAATCCAAGTTTGTTAAAAATAGGATGAGTTTGTTACAATGAAAAACTTGCTCCAAGGCAAAAAGACTATAAACTAACTCAATCACAACAGCTACATTTGAAGACAAGCAAAAAGAGTATAAATTCACAACAAAGATTGGTCAATTCTTTGAAGAGTTGAAAGTTCCATCAAGAACCAAGATTGACAACTAAAGGTCGGCAAAAATCAGAATATTATTAGCAAAAAAAAAGAGTGCTGAAAATTATTCTCAAGGGTATTTATACCTCAAGCCAAAAACCTTAGTTTTTCTAATGGGTCACATATAAACCCAAATTAAAAAAATAATCAACCCAAGCTAAAACTAGCCCAAACTAATTAAAATAAACAAGCTGATAAGGCTTCTCATGCTTTATGGTATTCAATCTCAACTTTCTAATCAAAGTAACACTAGCAATATTAGTACAACTACTACTATCAATGATCATATTGCATACCTTATTGTTGATTAGGCATCTAGTATGGAAGCTGTTTTTCTTTTGTTGCTTCACATCATCCTCCTTAGTCTGAACACTAAGCGACCTTCTAATCACCAAAACTTTATCACCAACAGCATACTCTAAATCATTAGCATCTTCCAGTGGTGGCATGTCATCACAATCAGACTCCTCACTAATGGACACAATCTCTCCATCATCCCTTAGAATCATTTGTAAATGATTGAACACCTCCCTGTAATAGTGTTTAGGAACAAACCTCTTTCTCATTATTCTCATCAACTCCTCTCACGTGCTAATTGGTCTTTCTATATTCCTTTTTCTTTCTACCACCAATCTCTCTCACCAAATCATGGCATAATCAGTAAACTCCACTACAGCTAACTTAACCTTCTTTTCTTCAGAGTACCTATGGATGTCAAAAATCATCCCCATCTTTTTTTCCCAATCCAAGTAAGCTTTCGGATCAATTTTTCCTTTAAAGGCTGGGATTTTTAACTTAATACTACCCAAATTTCGGTCTACATCACCCAAATCATCAAAATCCCCTCTATACTCAAAATCCATAAGTGGCCGAATATATCCCCTCCTTGGTCGATTCTCATACTTCTCTCCCCTATATGTACGGAATCCACTACCATGGTTAAGATCATCCTCGGTTTTATCTACAGAGTTTTCAGCAACACTCTCCTCTTTCCTAACTTCTCTACCCTTTTTACTACGTCCCTCATCAGACCTAGTCTCTAATTTTTCAATCCTAGTCATCAGCTCACCAAACATAAATTATATCTGTTGTTGTATTCTCGAAAGCCCATCTTCTAGATTTCAAATTTCTTCTATGGCACACTATTAGAAGACATTATTTCTTTTAAAAAAAACTTGTACAAAAATCATTAGCAATAAAAATAACACCTCACACACTCGTGTTTCACACAAATTTATAGGTTTCACTCTAATTTGTTCCCTACGTCTTTTTCCACTCATATTGTCTTTCTTTCGTTCTTGAAATCACTTGGCAACAATTCAGAAAAGCAGCCAACAACGCAATGAATTTATAAATTTGATATAGACTAAAAAAGCAAGAAATTTATGAAACTAACAAAACGAAACTATGATGACAAATTCACGAGTAGCAATGCAAATTTGTGCGAGTAATATAATGATTCAAAGATGCAAAATAAACTAAACGGAAGCAATAATACTAAAGAGATTTACTATCCAAACTGAAAATTAAATCAAACAATGATAGAACCTGAGAAAAAGATAAAGAGCAACACAAATTCTCAATGACCAATTTTCTTTCCCTAGCTCTCGGCCAAACTCCAGAATGTTGATTTTCTTCTTTTTTTTACGGCAACAATCAAAATTTTCAAGATCAAGCCCTCTTTTTTTTAATACCAATTTGGCTATCAAGAAGAAAAAATCAAGAACACACTTTTTTTATGTATATATTGCGGCAAGATCACGAATTCAACAAGAACACAGTTATGATTTTGTGTTCAATAATTCAAGAGGATGCAAGAACCCTAATTTTTTTTTAATATATGTGGCCGAAATTAATCAAGAAATAAAAGACACAAATTAAAGGATATAACCTATAATTAGATCTGCTCTGATACCAACTGATGCGAACCCTAGCGGAATTGAATGGAATTCGCAAACTCAAGATCTACCTAATCCAAGTTTGCTGAAAATAGGATGAGCTTATCACAATGGAAGACCTGCTTCAAGGCAACATGACTATAAATCAACTCAATCACAATGCCTACACCTGCAGACGAGCAAAAGGAGTATAAATTCACAACAAAGATTGGTCAATTTTTTGAAGAGTTGAAAGTTCTATCAAGAACCAAAATTGACAACCAAAAGTTGGCAAAAATTAGAATATTATTAGAAAAAAAAAGTGTGCTAAAAATTATTCTCAAGAGTATTTACACCCCAAGATAAAAACCCTAGTTTCCCTAATGAGTCACATATAAACCTAATTTAAATAATAATCAACCCAAGCTAAAATTAGCTCAAACTAATTAAAATAAATAAAATAAACAAGTCTAAAACTCAAATAAGTTTTTCCTCACAAAATAAAGAAAGTTTAATAGTCCAAATAATTTAATAAGACAAGTTCGGTTCTTTCCGCATTATGTTTGGCAGCAGCAAAGCTCAACTTCAAATGGGTGTTTCTCTATCATCTTAAAGAATTAGAAGGCGTGCCATATACCGTTGGAAAGGTATGGAAGTCTAGTTTCCAGCCCAACTTGAATCACCACAAAATTCAACTTGTAGCTCCAGTTATGATAAAAACAAAAAAAAACAAAAAAAACAAAAAGGTAGCTAAAGGTCAAACTGGCCGAAGCTACTCTTCTTCTCTCAATCCTTGTGTAATGGTCTTGGTTCCACCAACAAGCCCCTTTTGAACATTAATAAGATTAATCACGGTTTGTCAATTGTACTTGGTTCTAACACTCTTATCCTGAAAAAACCTATATATTAACATATCATGAGTGGCCCATATTATCAAAATCTTAAATTGGCATAATTGTTTTTTATAAAAAGGTGGTTTTTATAGAAAGTGAATCAATAGAAAGTGGATTATTTTTCAATTTTGATAGTGTCAAAGAAAATGAGTTAGAAAATATTTTTCAATGTTTTACTATATCATAGAAAATAAGTTGGAAAATTAATTTTTTAATTTTTTAATTTTTTCAAGTTTATTAAAAGAATGAGGGACCAAAACTATCAGATAAAAAAGTTGAAGGAAGATGAGATTGAAAAAAAAATTATAATTTCATAAATTATTTTAAATAAGAAAAATAAAAAAAATAAGAATCAAATATAATAGATAAAAAAAATCAATCAGAAAAAAAGATAAAAGAAAAATAACAACTAAAAAAATAAGGATCAAAGTTGATATAAAAATTCAATTAAATCAAATTCAAGAGAATGAAATTGAAAAAAAAAAGATTCAAAACAAAATATATAGCAATCAAAAGTTAAATTAACTTTTCTTTTTCCAATAAAAAGCTAATTATTTGTAGTTATATTCATAATATAATTTTTAAGAAATAATTTAATCCTGTTTTTCTATCTAAGTTTACCATTGCAAAATATAAAATCTTAAATAATATAAAACAAACTTCTTAAATCATCCCTAACCTATTTAATTAGTAGCCTTAACCTATAATAACTACTAAAATTAAAAAAGATTTCGTCGTGCCTATATTTGTTTTATTACAATTCATGCCAAGTATAATTAAAATCCACAAAAAAAATAGATAATAATTCAGGAAACTATTAAATTGGAATTATTCAACAAGGAATCCTTAGTCATAGTCTTAAGTAATCGTTTACTTCTTTAGTTGAAAATATTTATATTTATATTTTTTTAATTAAAACAATTCTTTACATGCTTGGAAAAAACGAATAAAGTTTTGTTTCTCTTTGTTTTGAAAAAAAAAAAAAAAGGACATGGTATAAAAAAATATAGTCTTGGTTTTTAAGCATGCTTATATGAGAATTTTTTGAAGATTTAAGGATTATTTCTTAAAATTTCTCATGATAGAATTTGTATTTCCTAGTTGTTAACTATTGAAACAATTCGTGATATATTAACAAAAATATTAAATACATAATTGATTAATACACATACGAAACATGTGATAAGAAAATTAATAATAAAAACTATTTAAAGAATTTAATTTTTTTAAAATATCAAATATGAACTTATCAGTTTATAAAAAATATAATAAAACTTTATGGTTTTGTTATGAACTTGTTGATAATTTTTAATAATAAAAATACAAGGTATATAACAATATGGTGAAATTTTATTTTTTTTTTTAGAGTTTATTATCAGTAATTGTATTTAGTGTGTATTAGAATATAGGTGGTTTTCATCAAATTTAATATTCCTAAATTTCATTTGATTGGATTTAATATCTTGAATGTTATTTTTTTTAAATTAGTTTTAATATTTTATATCACTATTATTTGATAAATATGAACTTGTTGAATGTTATTTAATATTCCTAAACTATATTATTTTATTTTATTTATTTATTTGTTGTTTACCTAACCGACCGGATTTAACTGGATCAATTAAATTAAATCATTATTACCAAACCAATATCTCATTTGGTTCAACAAAAAACCTGCCCAGGTCAAGCTCTCAATCTCAGTTTTTCAGGCCACCCCACCAGGATAGAACGAGTTTAAAAACTAAAGCTTCTAAAGAAATAACTCCATCTTTTTAGCGTAAGACAAAATAAAACTTTCCATCTAAAAAAAGATTAGGATTTAAATGGCTAGCTCTTTTATAAAACTGGCATGTCCAAAATATCTGTACGGGAAAAAGAAAGAAAACCAAGGTTTCTTTAGAATTTTGAACCTCCCTTGGCAGAAAATGAAAATTAATTAATTAATTAATTATATATATATATATATATATATATATATCTCATCAAACTCACGGTACAGATTATATGATTGGAATAACCCAATAAAAAAAAACTAAAGAGAATTATAAGGTTTTTTTATAAAAAAAATAAAAAACCATTTTCAAACTCATAACTCGAGTCATTAGACTCAAAATACCTAATCTGAAAAAATTATGAATTTCAATTCTTAATCAATGAGGATCAAAATTAATTATATTGAAGCATGAAATTGAAAAACAAAATTAATTATACAAAAAAAATAAAAATAAAAATAAAAAGAATGAGGATCAAAATTAAAATATAAAATAAATTTCATATTTAATTGAAGGGTGAAATTTTAAAAAAAAAATCAATTTAGTACAGGGACCAAAAAAATAAAAGAACGAGGTTCAAAATTGACATAAAAAATTAAAAAATATATTTTAATTAAAGGGAGAATTTAAAAAGAATAATAAATTTTAATAAAAAGGTAAAAAAAATAGAAATCAAAACAATAAGGACCAAATTGAAAAACTTAAAACTATCAATTTGAATTAAATGATTAAATTGAAAACCAATAAAACTTTTACAAAATGGCCAAAGAAAAAAATTATAAATCCATAAAATGAGGACCAAATTGGAGAATATAATATTTGGTAAATTGAGATTCAATGATAAAATTAAAAAAACAAGAAAGTTCTATAAAAGGGGTAAGACAAAAAATGAGAAATTAAAAGAATGGAGATTGAAGTTGAAATACTAACAATCAAGATGGTCAAACCATAATTTTTAATGGAGAAAAGAGAGAAGAAGGGAGAGAAAAGAAAAATATTCATTGGCGACAAACCAAACCATCATCAAAGACATGCAGAAGGGCATTTTTAGATGCTGGGAGGTGCCGCACGTGTTGCTCCAAGGGCGTGGGGGCCTCCCCCGCATCTCTTGGTGAGCTCCACGCGCACGTCTTTTTTTTTTTTTGCTTTTTATTTAGCTAAATACAAAAGTGACCTTGAAATGAATTTCTAATTACAAAAAAAAAAAGTCATTATGAAAAACCAAAAATGCCTCATGATCTCAGGCTTAATTGTTTTTTATCTTAAGGATATTCTCATCATTTTACTATGCTTTTAATTGTTTATTAGTTTTTATATTTAATCAATTATCAAATTGCTCCTCAACTTAAATTCTAATAATGAAAAAACCATTATGAAAATACAAAAATACTCCTTGATACCAAGTTTTAATTTTTTGCTTTTAAAAGTATTATAGTTGGTTCAATGTGCAATCAAGAGAAAATATTTATTTATCCTCGGTCAATTTAAAATGATAAGCAAACCATGTTAAAAAAATTTAATGCTCTTAGAAGTCATTGCAAAGTTTTTTGATGGAAAGATAAAATCATTATTATACTATTCT